>Ga0214919_10000970_pt1 | contig 48599 bp, 46 predicted proteins | sample LL1503_MetaG_FD_177994 | JGI IMG/M metagenome (GOLD analysis project Ga0214919, IMG submission 177994) | Freshwater microbial communities from Lake Lanier, Atlanta, Georgia, United States - LL-1503 | ecosystem: Environmental > Aquatic > Freshwater > Lake | place: USA: Georgia | collected...
TGACATAACCTTATCGTGGTTACAATTTTAAAGTCTCTTTATATTTTTTTTATATATATATTATCTCTCTATTTTGAGAGCTTATTTACTCTCTATTTTTAGAGATTATATGATCTCCATTTTTAGAGATTAAACACTCTTTATATCCTTTATATATATATATTATCACTCTTTTTATTTATATATATTATCTCTCTATATTTACTCTATTTTTGAGAGAGATTATTGTTTTGCTTGAAAAAAATTGATTGCTTTATTTCTTTATATATCATAATTACCCCAAACAACCAACCAACCAAACAGTTATGTCATCATACATTGCCAAGCGTGACGAGCGAGTCAAATGTAGGCAGTTAATCCTTGCGCGCATCATTGATCCCTGTAAGGACGATTTGCGTAGCAACTACCATATTGCTCTTGTCACTAGGCCTCTCGACTATTACAAGTTATTTTGCAAAGACGAAGATGCTCGTGAAATGGCGAGACAGGAAGTGATTGATCATGCAGATGAAAAACATAAATTAGACATTCCTAATGAATCACAGATTCAGGAGAAACTCCTCAAAATATGGAAAGAACTACTAGAAGAAAACAAAGAAAAATATAAGTCGTCTAATTTCTTCCCAGAATCAGACGTAGAAGAAGACGAAGACGTAGAAGAAGAAGAAGACGAATGAATGGATAAAGATTCGTCTCTATTATGTAAAAAAAAACCCTTAATGTTTTTTTTTGAGAGATTATATACTCTTTATCTTAAGTATTATTTGTATAATCTGTCCATGTGTTTTAAAATATTTTGAAAAAAATATTGTTTCTACTTATATAAAGTATTATTGATTTAATATATGCTATCTATTTTAAAAAATAATATTTGTATTTTTTGAGACATTATAGATTCTTTATTTTCTCTCTATTTTACTCTATATATGATATAGTATATACTCTTGATTTTTACATTTCTATTTATATAGAGTATATTCTCTCTTTTTTTTTATAATTTTTTATTTATTATTTGAGAGATTTGTTATTTTTATTACAAACCGTAAATCGGTGACATAACCTTATCGTGGTTACAATTTTAAAGTCTCTTTATATTTTTTTTATATATATATTATCTCTCTATTTTGAGAGCTTATTTACTCTCTATTTTGAGAGCTTATTTACTCTCCATTTTGAGAGCTTATTTACTCTCTATTTTGAGAGCTTATTTACTCTCCATTTTGAGAGATTATATGCTCTCTATTTTTAGAGATTATATGCTCTCTATTTTTAGAGATTATTTACTCTCCATTTTTAGAGATTATATGCTCTCTATTTTTAGAGATTATTTACTCTCCATTTTTAGAGATTATATACTCTCCATTTTTAGAGATTATATACTCTCCATTTTTAGAGATTATATACTCTCTATTTTGAGAGCTTATTTACTCTCCATTTTGAGAGCTTATAAGTCTCTTTATATTCTTTTAATATATATATATTTGCTCTCCATTTTTACATAGTATATACTCTCCATTTTGAGAGATTATATGCTCTCTTTATATTCTTTTAATATATATTATTCTCTCTCTTTTTTTTGAGAGATATTTGTTTTATTTATTACAAACCGTAAATCGGTGACATAACCTTATCGTGGTTACAATTTTATCTCTTTTTTTATATATATTATTCTCTCTCTTTTATATAAACTTTTTTTTTATATTGTTGTTATACTTGAAAAAAATTGATTTCTATTTTTATTTTTATATACAAACTATCAAACTATAAATATGGCTACTACTATGTCGGCTCTTTCACAGCGTGTTGAACTTCTTGAGAAACAACTCTCTCTTCTGCTTAGCAATAAAAAAGAAGATGATGAACCTAAAAAGGTTAAGAAGGCCAAAAAGGCTAAGGAAGAATCGTCCGATGACGAAAAACCTAAGACTAAGCGCACTAGCGGTTATATCATCTTCTCTAACGCAACCAGAGATGATGTTAAAACCAAGCTTAGTGTTGGCGAAGAAAAGCCTAAGAACACTGAAGTTATGAAAGAGTTGGCAATTAGATGGAAGGCTCTTAGCGACGAAGAACGTGGCGAATGGAACGCTAAAGCTCAGCAGCTTAAACAAGCATAAAACTATTCTTATGATGATCTTATAAAAAATATAAAAACACAAAAAAAAGAAAAGAAAACTTTCATTAGTTTTTTTATTTAAGCTCTTTTTTTTTTAGACTATATATTTTATATTTGAGAGAATATTCATTTTATATTTGAGAGAATATATATTTTATATTTGAGAGAATATATATATTTTTATATTTGAGAGAATAGATATATTTTTATATTTGAGAGAATATATATTTTATTATTTGAGAGAATAGATATTTTATTTTTTTGGAGAATATATATATTTTTATTTTTGAGAGAATATATATTTTTTATATTTGAGAGAATATATATTTTATATTTTTATATTTTATATTGGAGAGAATATTCATTTTATATTTGAGAGAATATTCATTTTATATTTGATTTTTCAGAGAATACATATTCCTTTCATTCTTAACTCCATTCTCGTTTATAATTCCTATTTTATTTATTTAATTTTAAACAAAATTGAAGTTCAATATACAGTATTCTCTCTTTAAGTTATTTTTTATATTATAAATCGCTTTAAGTCATTTTTTATATTATATATCCCTTTAAGTCATTTTATACTCTTTTATTACAAACCGTAATTCGGTGACATAACCTTATACTACCGTTATTTTTATTCGTTTTATTTTGAGAGAATATATATTTTATATTGAGATAATATATTGATTCTAGATTTTAGAGAATATATATTTTATATTGGAGAGAATATATATTTTATATTTTATATACTTATTCCTTTCATTCTTAACTCTATTATCGTTTAAAATTCCTATTTTATTTATATTTTTTTAAACAAAATTGGAGTTCAATATACAGTATTATCGCTTTAAGTCCTTTTCATATATTATTTATCGCTTTAAGTCCTTTTCATATATTATATTTCGCTTTTACTCCTTTTTATTATTTATTTACCTTTATTGATGTCATATACATCCCTAATATGATTAACACTACTCCCAACACTTGATGAATATTGTAATATTCTTTGAATATTAACACTCCTACTAATACCAGTGCTATTGTTGATAGTGCTTTCAAATACATTGAATTCATTAGCGGCGTATTATGTTTCTTATCCAATTCAAATAGCAGTATTCCCGCTACTACTGTTAGCAACGCCATCATTAAGATACACCCACTCTCTACATAACTTAGTGACAACATATTCCTTCTTAGCTTACTTAACGTCGTCTTTCTTACACATAATAAATATAGGATATACATTAACAATAGTATTAAGATTAACACTGTATTCAATAACACATATTCATGTGCTTCTAATGTCGCTGATATATATTTTCTAAAGTATGGACGAAACTGTTGCATAAATGTTAAACCTATAAATACACCATACATTGATTTATTTATAGAGAAGAAAAAAAATATAAATATACTTATATTATCTTCCCTTCTCGTAATATTCCTTCTATCTTTAACTCCTTATTCAATACTACATTCTCAGATGTTAAATAATACTCTTTCCCATTTACTTCTATTAACTCCACCTCCAAACCTACACATCCATCTTCATCTTTTGATAATGTATTCTTCTTTGGACGACCACGACCACGCTTCTCATCCTTTGATAATTGGAGACGCTGCTCTAATATTACTTTCTCTTCCCTCAATATCTCATTTAACTCCTCATCATTTATCTCTAATCTTCTCGCTATTTTATATACTAACTCCGATAATAACATTCTTACTATACTATACTTCATTCTCTCTTTTTCTTTTCAATTTTTTCTTCTTTTTCTTTTCTTTTTTAGCTGTTGTATGTTTTTAAAAATTTATATGAACCATTTTCATTTATATATTTTGAGATTATTTGCGGATTCTGGCTGTTTGATAAAATATCTTCCGTTTTATAAATATTATTGTTTTTATCTATATAATACGAAATTCCGTTGATCTCTTGAATCCATATTTCTACTTTTTTTAATATGTTTTCTTCTTTATCCAATTCGCTTATTTCTCCATGAGGTCTATTTTTATCGTGTGTTCCGCAAAACGCAGAATCACATTTTTTTTTACGAGTGCATTGTTCTCCTGAAGATTTTTTTGCTATACATCTATTATAAAAAGGCACTACAGATTTGCTCCGCTTTCGTTTCGCAAAATCTTCCTTATTAATTGTAATATTATCAAAATCATAAATAAATTTTAAGAAATCACTTTTGTCTGAAAAAGACATATTTTGATTGCCCTCAATATAAGACTTTATTTCACCCTTAAATGTATCCACATATAACATAACTTTATCATTAATTCGCTTTTCCATAGTTACTTTGCTTTGCTTTACTTTGCTTTGCTTTATTATTTTAATTATATTTTTTTCAATTTTATATTTAATATAAAATATAATATTATTTATTTAATATATTTTATAAAAATTGATATTATTATAAAGCAAATATATATTTATTAAATTGATATTATTATAAAGCAAATATATATTTTTAATATTCATATATGGCTTTTACTGATACATACACATTAACTTTTTGTGACCAAGCTGAAAATCATGCTGGTATGCAAAAAATCGGTTCTTTGGCAAAAAATGGATTTTCTGTAGACGAATTAACCACATTTCATACACTTTTAACATCTAAAGGAGTTCATTCTGAAATTGTACGATTAAGCCATGATGCTCTCGTTTTGGTTATTCGTGATGGAGTTAACTTTTTACTTAATGATAATCTTGCCGCCAATAACTTATACAATGAACATAAAAATCTTAAACCTATTTGGGACAAAAAAGCTTTCATGCGAGGAAGAGTGGTTAATAAACACGCTCGTCATAATTTATGTTTCGCTGATTTTAGCCAGGTTGCTGAGTATGATAAGGGAAAAGGAACTATAATTGATTTTAAAAAACTTGATTTGACAAATAAATTGCGACTTAGTTTGCCTAATATATTTGGTGAAAAGGCATTAAATATGATGGCTGAGGCTAATTATTATTATGATTTTAAAAAATGTTATATTGGCTTTCATGGAGATTCTGAAAGACGACGTGTTATTGGTATTCGTATTGGAGCGTCAATCCCATTATTCTTTCAATGGTATAACAATTGTATTCCATTTGGACCTATGACACAAATTTTATTAAATCATGGCGATATATATATTATGTCTGAAAAATCTGTTGGTAATGATTGGAAGCGGAGAAAAATTCCTACTTTGCGTCATGCTGCTGGATTACCCTCTATTCTTAAAATTTAATTTAAACTGTTCTATGTTCTCTCTTTTTTTGAGAGATTATATATTATTTTTATTACTATCCGTAAATTTGTGACATAACCTTTTATTAGTTACTTTTTCTCTTATTTAACTATTTTTTTATTTAATATAAAATATAATATTATTTATTTAATATATTTTACAAAAGGATATAAAAACATAGCGAAGTCTTCGTTAAAAAAGCATTATTTATTATTTCTATTGAATCTTTATGTCGTATAGATGGGACATTATTTATATACAAAATAATGTCTTCTTTTCGTAACCCTTTAATAAAACATTGTCCGTTTTTATTTAATTTACTAATTTTAACCCCAATACCTTTATAATTTACTAATGTAATACCTGGAACAATATTTGACGCAGAATCGGAAAAATCTATTACTATTTGTTTTGTTAGACTGATTATTGGTAATGATGTATTTGGATTATTGATTGAATCAAATTCTTTATCAAATTTTATTTCATATATATATTTTTTACAAATAGGGCACGAAGACCCTTGTAGGCACCACTTGAATAAACAAATGTAACAAAAATGATGGGTGCAAGATCCTATACAACTATTTTCAATTAAATTTAAACAAATAGGACACTCCATTACAATAACAATATAATTTAATTTATACAGATAAAAAATTGATTATTTTTATATACATAAAAAAAATTGATTACAATCTTTTGAATATTATTATTTTAAACTACTAATTTTAAACCACTATGAAAACACTATTAAACAAACTTTTTACGCAAGATATATCAGATATAATCTATAATTTTATAGTTCAAGATTATATTAATTATGTTATAGTTGGAAAATTATATCATAATTCATTACTTATGGAAAAACATATAAGAAATCATAATGCGAGTGTTCTTAAAAACTCTGTGTATAATCCAGCTTGTATTGAAATTACAAACATACGTAAATTTTTGAATTATATAAAAATTAATTTTATAGAAAAAAAGTATATGACTCACGATAAATATTTTACTGAACTTATTTCTAACTTTGAAAACTTATTTGTCTAATTTATTAAGTGTATTATTGTATTAAGTGTATTATTGTATTAAATGTAATATTGTTGTATAATATTTTTTATATTTTTTTATAAAATTGAATTATTTTTATATATTTTTTATTCATAATTAAATAATAGTATATAAATTGCTATTTATGGCTACATTCAGCGAAGAGCAACAATTATGTTTTGAAAAATATTTAAAAGGAGAAAACTTATTTATAACTGGTCCAGGCGGAACTGGTAAATCATTTTTGATTAAAAATATTGTGAAAGAAGCCGAATCTAATAAAAAAATAATAAAAATATGTGCTTTAACTGGTTGTGCTGCAATTTTATTAGAATGTAAAGCTACTACATTACATATGTTTTCAGGTATAGGATTTGCGAATAAAAAAAATGAGGATTTAATATATGAACTTTTCACGAAAAAAAAGCATAAATTGAAAAATTGGAGAAAATTGGAGATTCTTATTATAGACGAAGTTAGTATGATGTCTCTCAAACTTTTATTATTATTAGATTCAATAGCTAAAACATTTTATAAAAATGATAATCCATTTGGTGGATTACAAATAATATTTACAGGTGATTTTTATCAACTCTCTCCAGTATATAATAAAAACTCCGAAAAAGAAGAAGCGATGTTTTGTTTTCAACACGAATTATGGAATCAATTATTTCCAAAAGAAAATCAAATAGTATTGAAAACCATTTTCAGACAAAATGATGAGGTCTTGTTAAAGATTCTAAAATATATTAGAAAAGGCCAAATTACCCCTTCAACCAGAAAAGCACTAGAATCCCGCATTTTCAAGAAAGATAAATTGGATTTAATTAAGAAAGAGAAAATTATTACAATTCTCTCGCCTATTAAGAGAGATGTTGAAGAAATCAATTTAAAAGAATATTTGAAGTTGGATAAAGAGTTACCAGAAATTGAATATAATTTATCTTATGTTGATTTGAATAGTAAAGATAGCGAAGAAAGCAGTAAAAATTTATTCGCACTATTACTCAAAAGCAACGAATACTTAAAAAAAGAATATGATTTTTTAGCAAATAATATTCTTGCCGAAAAATGTTTTAAATTGAAAGTTGGAACTCACGTTATGTGTATAGCAAATTTAACTTTATGTGGAGAATTACAAATCGCAAACGGAAGTCAAGGAATTGTTGTAGGATTTAATGAAAATAATCTGCCATATGTAAAATTCAATACTATAAGTAATCCAATTTTAATTGATAATTATATATGGAAATCAGAACATAATAAGCGAGTCGGTATAAGTCAAATTCCACTTATTTACTCGTGGGCTATTACAATTCATAAAGCACAAGGTTTAACATTAGAAAATGCTATAATTGATATTGGGACCAATGTTTTTGCGGACGGCCAAACTTATGTAGCATTATCACGTGTAAAATCATTAGACGGTTTATATTTAACCAGTTTTGATTATACTAAAATAAAATGTAATCCATTAGTTAAGCGATTTTATGGAGATAATTGAATGTGTTTATAAAAATGATATAAAATTATATATACAAATTATATATCAATAATGATTTATATTGAAATTATGGGAGGACTTGGCAATCAATTATTTCAAATTTTTTGCGGTATAGCATATTCATTTGATAATAAAATTCCATTTAAGATAAATAGTAGCAAATTTGATTTAGTATCTCCACTTGATAATACTAGTAAAAGACCGACTTATTGGGATACTTTTTTTATAAATTTAAATAAATTTACTTATCAAAATCAATTAAATATTCCAGTTTATAGAGAGACTACTTTTTTCAAATTTGATAAAATTCCATTTATAAATGTGGATTTTAAATTACATGGGTATTATCAAAGTTATAAATATTTTAATAATCAATTTGAAAATATATGTAAATTTATTAATTTGGAAAATCAAAAAAAAATAATTTATAAAAAAAATGAAAATTATTTTAATAATAAAAAACCAATAGCTTTACATTTTAGAATAGGCGATTATGTTAAAAATCAAAATATGCATCCTATTTTAAATGTGAATTATTATATAAATTGTATTAATTATTTAAAATCAAAAGTTGATAAGTTTGAAGAAAATTTTTATTTATTAATATTTGGAGAATATAATGATAATGAAAAAATATTAGACAATATTGAAAAAATTAAAAAAATTTTTAATATTGAAATTGTTATATGTAATTATAATTTACAAGACTGGGAACAATTACTATTAATGTCCTTATGTAATCATAATATAATTGCCAATAGCAGTTTTAGTTGGTGGGGAGCATATTTTAATAATAATGATGATAAAATCGTATGTTATCCAAGTATTTGGAATGGAGCAACTAATAATATGAAAGATTTGTTTCCTGATAATTGGATTAAAATAAATATTTGAATTTACCAAAAACATCCGCCTTCGGGTGGAACACAATTTTTTGGAATATATTCATCTGGTATTTGTGTTATCCAATATTCATTATAATTATATATATAATTTATAGTCACATTTTAAATCTTCAACTGTATAAATATTTAAATTTTAAATTTAGTAAAATTATTAATAAAATATTTCATCGATTCTATTCTATTCACATATGTATGTTCATTTTTGACTTTATACATTAATTCTTTAATAATATTCAATTTATCTGGGTTTTTTTCGAATTCTATTCCTTTTTCAATACATTTATTAGGATCTATGTCATATATTAATTTATTATCAAATAAATCATCTACTATTTTATTATTAGTAATTCCCATGCGACCGTAACTAATGTTTTTAAATATTCTGCATGGAACATATTTTTCGATTAATTGTGTTCCATATTGAAATGAAGGAGCAATTACGCTTCTTTGTAAACATTCCATACTCATTTCTACAGACATATTTTGATTACTATTTACATTAAATGTTGCTCCTGCTTTTCTAAAATTAATATTTTTAGATTGTAAATATGGTAAAATATGCGAATGTGTATGTGTGAAAGAACCTATAAAATAATAATATTTATCATTAATTTTATTTGAAATTATATTAAGATTATCTATATTATCTTGTATTTGTTCTGGTAATAAATCAGTAGCCCACATAGTATAATAAATATAATGTTTTATATTTTTAAAATAAAATTCATATTTTTTTTCATTTATAGGAATTGGATTTAAATTTTGTACTTTTTTTGAGTGTTCACCGTACATATCTCTAAACGCACATTGTAATTCTATAATATTTTCACATGGTAACATATCATATTTTCCTGGATCCACAAAATGAATAAAATATAAACAATCATTGCGTTTTGGTATTTTAAAATCTACTTGATGTTCGGATATAAATAGACATTTTGAAAAATTAAAATTTGAAATATCATCATTATCATCAAACCAGTTTGTATCATACCCTAAATATTTAAATGTATTATAAAAAGCATTATGTATATAACTATGTGTATGTGAATGTAATTTATGACCCCATATTATGACTTTATCAATATTCATTATAATATATATATAATTTATTTATTTATATATATATATATATATATATATATATATATATATAATGAATGTTTATACAACAAGTATAGCAACAGATGGTTTTGGAGCTCAATATCAAAGAATAATTGAAACATATATTTACTGTTCTTATAATAAATTAAAATTTATATATTCACATTTTACAATATTAGAACATAATTATAGTAATATGTATTCATTTATCGCTAATTTGGAAAATTTAATAAATTTAAAAGATAATATTGATAGTAGTGATAATATTGATATTAATGATAATATTGATATTAACATTAACCGAATAAAGTTTGATGTAGTTAATAATTTTTTTGAGAAAAATATTGATATATTATGTCATCATAATTCGATGCAATTTATTAAAGAATGTTTTTGGAAAAATAAAAATAAAGATTTTTTCAAAAATAATAAAATAAATGTAGCTCTACATATCAGACGAGGTGATGTTAATACAACATATAATACTGAAAGATATTTGTCTAATAATTATTATTTATCAATAATAAATATTATTAAGCAAAAACATAAATCAGATGATGTAATATACCATTTATATTCTGAAGGGAATATAAATGATTTTAATGAATTCAATGAAATTAATGAATGTAATATAATATTTCATTTGAATGAAGATCTCGTATCTTCATTTATAGGAATGGTTTCTGCTGAAATATTAATAATGTCAAAAAGTAGTTTAAGTTATACTGCTGCATTATTAAGTGAAAGTAAAGAAATTTATTATAAACATTTCTGGCATGGTTCAAAAAAAGAATGGATAATAAATTCATAATATATTTAAGATATTTTTTATATTAAATATAAAAAATATCTTAAATATATTATGAATGAACAAAATTATGGTTTTTTATTTAATGAAATAAAAATTATTGATAATATATTTTTAAAAAAATATAAAAATGATTTGGGTAAAGAAAAAATAAATAATGAAATTTTATTTTATAAATATATAAATGATAATGATATAAAATTTAATATACCAAAATTATTAGAATTTAATGATGGAATTTTAAAAATTGAATATTTACAAAATGTTCAAAATTTAACAAAAATAATTAATAAAAATAATTATGAATTTTATTTAGAAAAAATTACTACTGATTTAAAAATATTACATGAAAATAAAATAATAATACAAAAAGATGAATTAATCAATGATTTGAATATTGAAATTTTACATAAAATTTCAAAAAGATTTAATGAGTCTAAATGGAATCAATTAGACAATATATTATATGTTAATGGTTTAAGAATACAAAATATTAACTATTATACTAACAAAATTTATCAAAAAATTTTATCATATTTTGATAAAATTGACACAATTAATTATAGTTTAATACACGGTGATACACATTTGGGAAATATATTACTAGATAATAGTAATAATATTTATTATATAGACCCAAGAGGGAATTTTGGAAATAAAAAATTATTTGGTCTACATTATTATGATTATGCGAAATTAATGTTTGGATTATCTGGATATAGCGTATTCGATGAGATGTTAATAAACGATTTAAATATAATAGATAATAATATAAATATAGATTTTATAAAAGATTATGAATATATATTTATATCTAATAAGTTTGATGAAATTATTAAATTATTTACATTAAGTATATGGTTAGGTAATTGTAGCAATTTTTCTAATATTAATAAAAAAATTACAAGTTTAATGATTTCATATTATTATTGTGAAAAATATTTATAGTATTTATTATTTTTAATATTAACTTTCTAAAACTAAATTTTTCCAATAATCAAATTTTAATTTCTCATAATTAAATGTTCTTTTTGAGAAATCAATTAGTGTATTATCTAATAACTCTTTATTTATTTTAGAAAAATCATCAACAAATAAAACAGGTAAATCGTCATATAATATACTTAAAAAATCTTTTTTCATAATTACAATACAACCAAGACAAAGAGCCTCAAATGTTCTAATACAATCCCATCCATTACCATATGGACTTATAACAAAAGAATATTCAGACATTATAGTAAATAATGTACTTCTTTTATATACCTTATCTTCAAAATATGTTAAATTATTCGGCAATATATGCTTTAATATATGGCGAACATTTCCACGACGTACATCTGTACAATTTAAATGACTATTACAATAAATTAAATTAATTCTTTTCGAAAAATGAAGAGAATTATTTATAATATTCTCTAAACTATTATTTTGTTCTAAAAAATTGTGTTTAATTTCACCAAAATAATTTTGAACATTTAAAGTCCAAAAATTCAATCCGTATGGAATACTAATTAATTTGTCGGTATTATTAACTGTTTTATTTATACAAAACCATTTTATTAAAAAAATATTATTTACCAATTTATTATAAAAATTTATATTTATTTCATTAGGCACTTCAGTATCTTCCATTGCACTAATTAATACAAATGGTTTTGATACATTATTTAAAAATATATTTAATTTGTCAAAATAACCCATATTTTGTAAACAAAATACAATTATTTTATTTTTAGAATTTAAATATTCTATATTTATTTCACGATCGTCATATGGTGTTAAATTTAAATCAGCGATTGTTGAGAATAAAATAGGAGAATAATACATATTATATATAAACTATATAAAAAAATTATATTTATATTTATATAAATATAAATGTATTTTTTAGAAAATAGAGAAACATTTCATGGAGAAAATGGACATATGCGATTAGTAAATAGTTTGAAAAAAATTGTAGAACCCATCAATGATGATAATATTTTAGTTTTAGGTATAGACGTAGGAGCATGTATTGGAGATTATATAAATAATATAAGTGAAATTTGTATGGAAAATAATAAAAATATTTTATGTTTTGAACCAAATCCGCTTAATAATAAACAATTGGAATTAAAAATTAATAATATTAATTTAATTAATAATAATAATAATATTAAATTATTTAAACATTGTTTATCTAATGAAAATACCATATCTTCATTTCATAATTATATTAATAATAATAATACAGTTGGTAATCAGCTTGGCGGATTGAGAAGCGGAGGTTCAAAAATATGTGATATAGAAATCAAAACATTGTCTAATGTTTTAGATAATGAATTTTCAAATGATAATATTGTTATTAAATTTATAAAAATAGATACAGAAGGTAATGATACAAATGTAATTAAAGGTATGCAAAAATATTTACATAAAACTAAATATATAATTTTTGAATCTAGCGATACTTTAGATGATAATAGAGGACCAGATATAACAAATCCAATGAAAGATATAGTTGATTTCTTATCTGAAAATAATTTTGACACATATAAGATTGGAACAAAAAAATTATTAAAAATAAATGATCAGCATTGGCATCAAATATATGAAGATGTAAAATTTTGGTCTAATAGTTTTGCATTAAAAAAAGATGATACAATTATAAATAAATTAATCGATGAAACATTTGATTATATAATATAATATAAATATATAATATATAATATAATATATAATATAAATATGAAAAATAATATTATTATAGAACAACCGTGGGGTGGATTAGGTGATAATTTAGCATGGTCAACATTACCTGAATTATATACAAAAAAAGGATTTGATGTATATATATCTAAAAATAATATAGTAAGAAATTCAGAAATATTTGATTTAGTATGGAAAAATAATCCATATATTAAAGGAATTATTGATAATACTGAAGGTATATTAATTGGTGCTAATCAGTTACATTTATTTCCACCAGATAGTCAAAATGAATATTTTATTCATAGAATAGAATTAGCTAATAATTTTATAAGAACAAATTATTATCCAAAAATATATTATATACCAAAATATATTGAATCTTTCAAAAATTATACAATAATTGATTTAACAGGAACTTCACAATTTTATGATATTGAAAAATACATGGAATATATAAATTATTTTGTTCCTCTAATTAAAAACGATAAATATATATATATTATAACTTTTTCTAAATTTTCAATTAATAATATATTATTTAATAATGTATATAATTATTTAAAAAGTAAAATAGAAAATATAGAATATTTGACAATTGATAATATTTTTGATTATTGTGATTTATTGAATAATTGTGAAAAAGTTATAATAGTTAATTCAGGTATAAATTCTTTGGTATCCGCAATTAAACAAGATAATAATAAACCATATGTATTATGTTATAATGTATGGTCACATTTTACTGATGAACAAATAAAAGGTTATTATCATTATAAAAATATTGAATATTTTAAATCTAAAATATAAATTATTTTTAATAAAAATAATTAAATTTACATTTATCATATTTAGTATTAAATCCAGCACATGCAAAATGACCCCATAAAGGCATATGAACATGTGTTTGTTCGCCAAAAAATAATGAAATCAAAGCATAATTACTTCTTGATAAAATAATTTTTTTTGATTTTGAAAGTAAAAATAAATCATAATTGAAATCTTCACTCTGAATTATTGTATCATATTTGAAGTCTGTTTCCTGTATTTTTGTTAAAGGACTAGCTATTACTATTACTTTAGAATTAGGAAATTCTTCTAATAAAATATCTAATTGTTTTTTTATTTTATTACTAGATAATGGATTTTGTTTATTATACTTATTATTTGGTCCATTTGTAAAATAACATTTTTGATTATTATTTATTAAGTCAATATAATGATCACTACATATTTTTCCATCATAGTCACTTTCCCACCATTGGTCGTCTAATCTTAAATGAATAATTATACTATTTTCAACATCATATGGTATTAAAAAATTTGAAGTATTACAAATATATAATTCTTTAATACTTGAATAAAAATTTTTTTTAAAAAAACTTAGCATATCTTCATTAATCTCTTGTACTATCATACCCATACCATAACACATATCAGTATTTCCTGGACCTGGTATGTTAATATCATCATTTATAATTATATTTTGTTTAATATTATGATTACTTATTATATTTTTATTATGTTCGTTTATTAACTTAATTATACATGTCATAAAAACACTATCTTTAAATCTAATATGATTTACATCATATATTAAAATATAATTTAATTTGTAACAGTAATAAAACTGAAATAATATACTTAATATTTCAGTTCCAATTCTATCTGGTCTACTAATATATTTAAACATATTATATAATTAATTATTATATAATATATTTATATATTTGAACATATTATATATAATTACAAAAAATTATATTAATCGCATATAATCATTAAATAAGTAACAATCGTTATTTTTGAAAATACTTTCATTATCATAAATATAAATAATATCTGTTATTATTTTTAAAGCTTTATAACCAACTATACTATCTTCTATTCCTATAATATTATCTTCATTTTTATAATATTTATATTTTGCCAATTCATAACATTCAGCATTTGGTTTGGGAAAATTATATTCTTCTCTATATACCCATTGTTTGATTTGGTTTAATACTGGAAGTTTTTCTTTAAAAATTTTAACAGTTTCCTCATTTGTATTTGTAACTACACAAAAATTAAAATCATTTTTAATTAAAAAATTTAAAAAATTTTCACTATTTGTAGTATAACTAATTAATTCATTTTTTAGTATTTCTCTTTTTTCAAATTTAATTTTATTTATAGTTTGTTCATCCCATATATTTTTTAAATAATTATCTATATTATCATTCAAAATAACATGATTCCATTCATCAATACTCAAGAATGGAATACTATAATTTTCAAAAATTATTTTATAAGCATTATAATGAGCTAGATTAGAATTTATTAATGTTCCATCTAAATCTAATAATATAAATGAATCATTTTTATTTTCAATATTTATTTTTACATTACAATATTTTTTAAAACATAAATATAATGTTTCATCAAAATTGGAAAAATTATAATTATTAATATCTATTTTATTATCGTTCAATTTAGTATCGTACGGACGCAAAGCTATGCCTTCACTTTTAATATTATTAGGTTTAATATGATTTATATCTATTTTTAATATGTTGCCAATTTTTTTACATATTTCATATTTTGTAAATTTATTAAATGGATTATAAAAATGATAAATTCCTGTAAAATTATTGTTTATACAATCATAAATAAATTTACATAAATCTTTTATATATAAAGGTCGCCGTATGCTATAATTATCTTCATTAATAATTTTATTATTTCTTAAATCCATAATATTTTTACCAATCAATGTAACAGCATTATCATGAATATTAGATAAATTGGAATATAAAACAGGTGTTCTTATTATAGCATAATTTTTACAATTATTTAATACTCTATATTCAGATATTAATTTAGATATACCATAATTTTGTAATGGATTTTTACAATCATCTGGATTATTTGGTTGTTTAAATCCATCAAATACATAATCAGTTGATAAATGGATAAATTTAATATTTAATTTATTACAAATATATGATGTGTTATGAACTAAATCTATATTAGTATTTTTAATACTATTCCAATTTGTTTCACATATATCAGTTAAGCGTTCAACTATACAAAATATACAGTATTTTATTTCATGTTCTAATAAAAATTTTTCTATTATTTCATTATTATGAAAAGGTATTTTATACATGTTAGATTTGTCAATTTTATTATTATTATAAGTTCCAATAAAATTAATATTATTTTCTTGTAAAAAATAAGACATTTCTTTACCAACTAATCCAGAAGCTCCGCATACAAGAATCATAATTATTTATTATAGTAATATTTATGATTCTATATTATATTATTTTAATTTATTATATTTTATTTAATTTAATTTATTATATTTTATTTAATTTAATTTATTATATTTTATTTAATTTATTATACCAAAAATCTAATAAATCTTTAATAGTGGTTTTTATATCAATTGTAGGTTTCCACCCCAATTCTTTTTCTATTAATTGTGAATCACCATCTTGATACTGAATATCTATAGGTCGCCATAAATTATTATTAATTGTCGTAACAATATCTTTTAAATCACTATATTCAATTAACATTTCAGTATATGCTCTCATTTTTAACGGTTCTCCGCCACATACATTATATACTTTTCCATTTGAGATGTTTTTATTGGATGCTACCAAATAAAAAGCATTTGCAATATCTCTAACATCAGTAACAGCTCTTACAGTATCCAAATTTCCTATTTGTAATATTTTTTCTTGCTTACCTAACATCATGTTTGCTATTTGCACTGCGTCAGACGCAATAGAAAATCTAGCTCCTCGTCTAGGACCGGTAAAACAAAACGGTCTGATGACTGTTGCTGTCATTTGTTTATTTTTCATACGTTCGCAAATATATAAATCAATAGCACATTTAGATGCACCATAAGGATTCGCTGGTAATATAATATTATTTTCTGTAATTTTTCTACCATCAATTCCTTCATTACCATATACTTCTACTGTAGAACAAAATATAAAGTGACAATTTGGCAGATTATCATTAATAGCAGTTATTAAATTAATAGAACCCATAACATTAGATTCCCATGTTCCAATTGGATCTTTAAAACTTGTAGGTGGATGTGTTTGTGCTGCTAAATGAAAAACAACATCAAATTTATTATCTTTACACATTAAATCCATTGTTCTATAATGAATTAAATCACCATAAATAAATATAATTTTTTTAAAATATTCTTCTGATAATAAATCTTTAATTTCATGCTCAGAACCTCTTGTTCCTCTTAACAATCCATACACAGTATAACCATTATCTATTAATTTTATAGCTAAATGTGGTCCTAGAAAACCAGTAATACCTGTTATTAGACAATTCATTTTATATTTTATATTTTATATTTTATATTTTATATATCTTTAATATCTTATTAACTATTATTTATTAACTATTATTTATTAACTATTATTTATCATTTATTATTTTATTATTATTATTATTTATTTTATTAATAATTTGTGTTGTACTTATATTATATCCAGATTCTATTAACATAATATCTTTTAAAGATGGGTGTAAAATTCTTATTTCTTTCTCATTATAATCAGGTCCTTTAAACCATATATCTGGTTTAACTATATTAATAATATTATCCAATTCAATTTGTAAATTATCATCTAATTCTGAATATAATATAATTTTATCAATAAATTCAAAATTAATCAACATGTTTATTCTATCGTTTATATCATTAATTGGTCGTATCTGTCCTTTTAATCTTTTAACTTGTTCATCTGAACTCAAGCATATAAATAATTTATCTACTTTTTTTTTGGATTTAATTAAGTTTATAATATGACCACTATGTATTATATCAAAACAACCACTCGTTAAACCAAATATTTCATCGTTATTTATTGTTTTTAAATAATCGACAAGATGAATATTGGAGTAAATAATTTTAGATAAGTATTTATATGTATTATTACATAAACATAATATTTCTACATCATTACTTAATAATGATATATTTTTTGATTTATCAATAATAGAACCTCCTGATATTATATTATTATTATTAAACATTTTACCTTTTAATAAAATAACTAAATCGTAATTTTCTATAGTATCTAATTTATTTGTTATAAATATATTTGTTCTATTTAATTCATAATGTGTATTTATATTATGAAAATTTAAAATTTCATTTTCATGTGCTTCACGTTCCAAAACAGATTTTTCATAATTAGTTTTATCTCTATTATATATATCACGAATTCTTAATAAATCATTTTTATCAGTATATGATATATCATTTGTATAAATTTCCATTTCTATAAGAACAGAATTATCACAATATGCGTGTATACCATGAAATGTAAATTTTGGTATGTATAAAATATCAAAAATATTTATAATTTTATAATCATTGTATAAATTAATTTTAAAACAACCTGAAATAGGTAATAGCATAGAATCTTTTTTAAAATGACAATGTGTTGATGTTTCTTCATTCTTGTTTATATGCAATATCCATATTCCTACATGGTCATTTTGATAAGCTAAATATTCTTTTCCCCAAGGTTTATCATTAATTTTATTAAAATAATTAATTTTATTTGAATTAATTCTATTTTTAATATTAGAATTATTACTTATATTTAATTCATCTAATGTTGGATGAATAAAATTCATATATATAATATTATATAAATATATATTTATATAATATTATATATACATATTTATAATATTATATAAATATGAATTTTTGTAATATGAATTTTTGTAATATGAATATTTGTTTTTTTTCAACGCAACATATAGGTGATGTTTATTTTTCACAACCATTTATTTTAAATATATGTAAAAATAATCCTGAAATTACATTTTATTATTGGTCTTTTTTAGGTCATATTTTTTTTGAAAATAAAATTAATAATTTAAAATATTTAGAAAATAATCTATGTATAGAATATAATAATAATTTAATTAATGGACGTCCTCCTGAAGATCTATTAAATTGTGATTATTTATTAAAAAAATTATTTATTGATAATACTTCAAATACAAATTTTGTATTTTGTTATGAAAATATTAATTATATAGCATTAAACACACATTGTTCTGTTATGGGTAGTAGTGACCTATGTATTATAGGATTAATAGAAGCTTTTATTAATAATATAAATATAATTAATAACAAATTTAATTTAAATATTAATAATTTAATAAACACAAATGATTTATTACCAGATATAAAATATGATAATATCAATATAGATAAATTTTTAAAATGGAAGAATGATAATGTAGAAAATAATTGTATATTTTTTTATAATTTTAAGCCACGATCACTAAATTATCCTATTAATATTAACATAACAATAAAAAATTTAGCTACATTATTTACCAATATAATATTTATCATTCCACTATTTAATGAAGAGCTTCACAATTTAAATAATGTTAAATTTTGTGATAAAGATTTCGATTGTTTTTATAATACAACATGTAATAATCTATTAATGATAGAAAAAATACAATTATTTTGTAAATATATAATTATTATTCCATGTGGTGCCAGTTGGATATTTATGAATAAAAATATAGATAATTATATTGATACAAAAATATATATGTTAGAAAATGATATTTTTACAAAAAAATTAAATAATTGGTATAATTATTGCAAGAATAATACAGTAAATATTGTAAATAATATAAATTTAAATACATTATATTTATATATAAAATCATTAGAATAAATGCATATATAAAATAATAATAATAAAATAATATATAAATAATAGTTAATCAATATTTATATATTATTTATGACTATTCCAAAAATAATACATCAATTATGGATCGGTCAAAAACCAAGACCATCTAAATTTATGGCTACTTGGAAAGACAAACACCCAGATTATGAATATATAATGTGGAATGAAGAAGAAATTCGCAAACGCTCTTTAAATTTAGAATGTATATCAAAAATAAATGAAATAGAAGAAATCAACGGTAAAGCCGACATCATACGATGGGAGATCTTATTTCATTATGGAGGACTATTTGTTGATGCTGATTCTATTTGTATTGAACCTTTAAATCATTTAATGGATCAACATAAGCCATTTTGCGGTTATGAAAACGAAAATGTTAGAGAAGGATTAGTTGCCACAGGAACAATGGCTTTTCCTAAAAATCATCCATTACCTAGAGGGGCTATTGATTATATTAAAACAAATGAAGTTAGTAGAGCAAAAACAGGGAAAATGGCTTGGAGAACCGTTGGCCCAGAACTATTAACTAAACTTCTTCAAACTAAGTTATTTCAAGATGTAGTTGTTTTACCAAGTTATTATTTTTTACCTAAACACGCTACTGGACTACAATATATGGGTCATTCTATAGTTTATACCTATCAAGAATGGGGCTCTACAAAACAAAATTATGAAATTATGAATTCTATTGAATTGGAAGATATTTATAAAGAACCTAAAACATGGGTTTCTGTTTTAATTAGCAGTTATAACACAAATCATAAATATGTGGTTGAATGTTTAGATTCAATAAAACAACAAAATGGTCATTTCGGAATTGAAATCGTATGGATTAATGATGGTTCAAACGAGCTAAGCACTAAATTATTAGAGAGAACACTTGATGATTTTAAAAATAAAGTGCGATTTATTAAAATAATATATAAAAAATGGGAAAAAAATATGGGGATTGGTTATAGTTTAAATAAAGGTATTGAATTATGTTCTAATGAAATTATTATTAAAGTGGATAGTGATGATATATCAGACACAGAACGCTTTATAAAACAAATAGAATTTATGAAAGACAATAAAGATTGTAATATTGTTGGTTCAAATGCTCATTATTTAAAAGAGATTAATAATAAAAAAACAGTTCAAGGACAAACTAACCATAAATATTTATTAACATGGGAAGAATACAAAAAATCACCATCACATTGGTTTGTCAATCATCCTTGCGTGTGTTATAGAAAATCTGCTGTATTAAAAGTAGGGAATTATAATCCAAATTCTCATTCGTTATATGAAGATTTTGAACTAGAATTAAAATTATTAAAGGAATTTGGAAAAATTTATAATATTCAAGAAAATCTATTATATTATAGATTACACGGAGAACAAGTTACAGCAAATAATAGTTGTTCTTTACCAGAAGTTGTAAATTTCAGAAATGATTTTATAAAAGACATGATTGCAAACTAATAATATTTAATCTTTACTTACAAATTAAATATTATTTAACATTTTTTATAATTTAAATATTTATTCATTTAACATTGAATCAATCAATTTATCTAAATTGTCATAATAAGGTTCCCATTTTAGTATTTTACGTGCTTTACTTGAATCACCTAATAATAATTCTACTTCGCAAGGTCTAAAATATTTTTTATCCACTTTTATTAATATTTGACCTGTTAAACTATCTATTCCTACTTCGTCTTCGTTCTCATTTAGCCATTTAATAGTTATATTTATTTTTGAGAAAGCTTTTTCTACAAATTCACGTATAGAATATGTTTTCCCCATAGCCAAAATATAATCATCTGGTAAATTTTGCTGTAGCATTAACCACATTCCTAAAACATAATCTTTCGCATGTCCCCAATCTCGTTTTGAATTTAAATTTCCTAATTTTAAAATTGGTAATTCTTTATTATTATTATTATTATTATTATTTATGTCTTTTATAACTTTTACAAAATTTGTGACCTTTTTCGTAACGAAATTGTCACCCCGTCTTGGTGAATTATGGATTCGTCCTTTACCGATTCCTGCATGAAATTTTCCACTTTCAGTTTCCAAATCATAAAACCATCCATCGTATATATCAAGACTTATAATTTTTTTCACTTCATTATTTATTTTTTCCTTATGATGCAAATGATATACTTCATTATTATCATTAACAACATTTCTTATAAAATTGCGACTTATTTTTGTTTGTCTTGATATTTCATGCTGACTCATTTTTTGTTCGTGTAATTGTTTAACTAATTCACATTTTTCAGCACTTTTATTTATAGAAAATCTTGTATCGCTTAAAATATTTATACTATAATATAATCTATTTTTGCCAAATTTAAATACACTTTCAACATTTATATTAAATCTTTGTCCTGTTGTATTCTCTAATAAATATATTAATCCTTGTGCTAATGTTGCTGAATTTGTTTTAAAATTCTTAAATTCATATATACATGCATTACTTTTTAATCCGTCTGCTTTATTATATCCTTCTAAAAACTTTTGCTGAATATTAGAAGCAGAATTTAAAACTATAACAGGAATTCTCTTAGTTTTATCTTCATTATAAATTTCATATTTTCTTAAAAAATCATTAAAACCAGTTAAATTGGTTTGAAATATAATTTCATTTGGATTAAAACCACTTCTTTTTTCATTAATAATATGATGCGGTTCTTTATTATTATATTTACATATTTTATACCATAAATCAATTACATATTCTTGAACTATCATAGATTTATTTGTAAATCGTAAAGAATTTGAAAAATTGCCATCACCAACCATTAATCCCAAAAATTCAGCTTCATCTTCATTTATATGATTTTTATAAAATTCTCTTTTAATTTTACATTTTTCTGTATGTTTCAATTGTTGATCTTTTCTTGAAAAAATATAATTACAATATTTACATTCTAATTTATTAATTGTTTCATGTTCATATTTATATAATTTAGCATTACTATTTTCATAATTCTCTATTTTTGGATATTCAATTAATTTTACTTTATCTCCTATTTTAATATTTTGTGCTTCTATTTCTTCATCGTTTTCCATTATTATTTCATGATTTCCTGTAACCATATACGCCGCATTTTTTGAAATAATAAATTTAGGGTTTTTATTATTATTTAAATCATGAGGATAACCAGACGCAAACAATACTTTCGTCCAATCACTATTATCCCATATATATAACTCCGTTTCAACAAAATCTTCTTGATATTTATTTAATTTTTCATCAACTAATAAACCATCAAACATTGTATGATATTTAACTACTTCTGATATTGGCTTTATATTAATTACATTATCTTGCTTAAAAATTACAGGCATAAATGCCGCTAATGTTTCGTGGTTAAATAATATTCCCGAACACGCAAATAAATTATAACCTTCACGATAATTTTTTACTAAAAAATGTGAATATACTTTAGCACAAGCATATGGAGATTGCGGATTTAAAGGTGTTGTCTCTTTTTGTGGTGTTTCTAAAACTGCTCCAAACATCTCACTAGTAGAAGCTTGATAAAATCTGGTTTTTTTTTGATTTTCTTTTGACAAAGAACGTATAGCCTCTAAAAGCTTTAGTGTGCCAATTCCATCAACCATAGAAGTATATTCAGGATTTTCAAACGAAATTTGAACGTGGCTTTGTGCTCCCAAATTATATATTTCTAATACTTCAAAATCATTATTAGATGAAATGATTTCATTTATAATATTTATCAATGACGAACCATCCGTTAAATCACCATAAGTTAAATTTAATCTCTCTTTAATATGATCTATACGTTGATAATTGAATACACACGAATTACGCCGCACAATTCCATATACTTTATAATTTTTTTCCAATAATAGCTCTGCTAAATATGAACCATCTTGACCTGTAATTCCAGTAACAAATGCTAATTTTGACATATTATAAAATATATAGTTATATCTTTTTAATTGATTTTTATTAAAGTATTTTTGGTTTTTCTAAATATATATTTACATGTTGTTGATTTAAAAACATATTAAATACACATAAAGCTAATAACCACAATAAAAATGGCATATAATATTCTAATTTGATTCCAAAAAAAGCACCTATTGCATAGCCTGAAATTATTAAAATAAAGATTAATCCAAATGATATAACTATATTGTTTGAAAATAGTCCCATTTATATTTTATATATATTATCTTATTTATTTTGTTTAATAACTAATACACTATTTTCTTTTATTGGACGATTTTCTAATAAAAATTCACCAACATGACTACTATCCACTTCTGGATTATCTTTGAAATAATCACCTAACATTTTCAATAAATAATCTTTATTAATAGCTCCTTTTACTTTATTTTTTCTATAGAGTAATTTTCCATCATTTATATCAAATCTATCTATTTCGTTATTTTCCATTACTTTTATTAAAGTATCTGATAATTGTTTCTTTGATGTTTTCAGTTCTTTTACTTGCTTTTGTAAATTTGTTATTTTAGAATTTATTGTTACCCATTCTTTTATTGTGCTTATTAAAATTTGTTTAGAATCGCCCATAGTAATAATTTAATTATATTAAATACTATTATTTACATTATTTTAATTTATATTATTTTATATAATATTTTAGATACTATTTTATATAATATTTTAGATAATATTTATAAGTAATCTATTTATTAAATCGTCTTTTTTCCCAGATAGTTTTAGTTTATTTTTTCTTAGCTCATCTTTCAAGTTTTTTACTGACATATTCTTGTAAGTTTTAAAAATAGTTGGATTTATAGTATCTAGTATGGTCTCTTCATTTAAATTGTATTTTAAATGATTATTACAAAAAATTCCAGATTTTGTCGTACACGCATTTTTCCCACATATTTTGGAATTTTTCACATATTCACATTCAAATAATTTCATTGTTAAATCTGCTGGATGATTTACTCCCCTAATTAATTTACTATTATAATATTTTAAATAGGGTAATAATTTATTTGTTATAGTTCGGCAATAAGGACATTTTAATTCATTAATTTTTAATCTTGAATTATCTAATATTTTTTTCGTTTTTTGTTCTACTACTTCATTATATAATTCTACAAAATTAAACTTATGATTACAATCTAAAGTTATATAATTATTTTGTAATTCTTCGTCACATATTAGACATTTGTCTTTTTCTAAAGTTACATCATTTGTAATCGGATCTTCTTTTTCTTCATTTTCTTCGCTATTTAAATAATTTAAAAATAATTCTTTATTATTCATTATTAAAATATTTGAATTACTAATAAAATTACTTATTATATTTTTAAATAATATTCAAATTATGTTATAAAATTTAAATTATGTTATAAAATTAAAATAATATTATTTATTAATAATATTATTATGTCATTTTCTAAAGAACTTTGGGGAAACAACGTTTGGTATTTATTTCATACTATAGCACATAAAATAAAAGAAGATAAATTTGAATTTCATAAAAACACTCTAATATTTATTTTGAAAAATATATGTAATACATTACCTTGTCCTGAATGTAGTAGCGATGCTAACAATATGCTAAATAATGTAAATTTTGATTCTATCAAAAACAAAAATGATTTTAAATTATTATTATTCAATTTTCATAATGCTGTAAGTAGAAAATTGAATAAACCACAATTTAATTTAGAAGAATTAGATAACAAATATGCAGCAGCAAATATTGACGCATTATATAATAATTTTTATATAATATATAGTTCAAAAACAAACATACCACAATTAATGAATTCAAGTTTTCATAGAAAACAATTATTTCCTAAAATTAAAGAAGCTTTAATACATATTAGAAGTGATTTAATATGACCTATATTGTTTTATGCTTTACCTTGATAACGTTCTCCATCTTTATAAACCTCGCATTTAAAATTCTGTTTTGTTGGCTTACTACATTGAACGTTATTACTTATTGTGTCGCTAAAATATACTAAATTACTTTTTTTTGAAGCATATAATATACTATAATATAAAATCCCAAAAATAATACCTAATAATAATCCTAAGACAAGCCCCATAATGTCTGAACAGTGTTGTAAAAATTCAACAGCACCATTTATACATGTTGTTGCGATCAAAAATATCAATAATGAATAATTCAATTGATTATTTATTAACATAGGATATATTAAATATGTAGAAGAGAAAGCTAAAATACTAGAACTCATTGATGGTGCGTTAAAAACACCTTCAACTCCTCTTACTGTAAATGGTCCAGGTAATACATTACAGAAAGGAGATGCATCATTACTTTGCTCGTTTTTAATAACATTTTTAAGTATATATACAATTGTTGATAGTATCACTATTCCCATATTGAATATCAACCCTCTTTCTAAATTATTCATCATAATAGAATATAGCGTAATGAAAAAAACAACTAATAATGGAGCACTAAAAGAAATATATTCAAATATATTCGTTAAACTCATTGTGATTGCTATTGCCATCCTTAATTAGAATATATTAATATAATATAATTTAAATTATTAACTTTTATTATATTAAAATCATTTTAGCAAAATCATTTTAGCAAAATTATAGAATTATTCCTTTTATAGCATCTTGTATATTATCCACTTCTATAAATGAATAGTTGCTTAAATCCTTATTATATTTTTTGCAAAATAAATCAAAATCTTTGGCATTCTCTTTTGGATAGAAAAAGGTAGTTACTCCAGCACGAATACCGCCTATTATTTTCAAATCTAGACCACCTATTGCTGTTATTTTACCTTGTAAGCATATTTCACCTGTAATTGCTATATTATTTTTGATTTTTCTTTTTGAGAGTAAGCTATATAGAACCAATGTTATTGCTGCTCCTGCAGATGGTCCGTCTTTTGGTGTAGCCCCTTCAGGAACATGAATATGGATCCCTTGTAATTTATTTTCTTCTAATTCTTTTGTAATTGTTTTTAGTTCATCTTCACTTAGCAAACTCATTACCAAAGTTTTTGCTACATTCATGCTTTCTTTCATTACATCTCCTTGCATACCTGTCAATTTTAAATCTAAAAATGTAGTGCTATGATAAAACATGCTTTCAATATGTAGAATGCCGCTATTTCCGTATGCGTTCGCCCACATTCCATTAATTATACCAATTCCCGGATTCTCATTTATTAAAACATGTCTAATTCTGTGTCTATCTTTTAATATTTCTTCAATATAATCAATATTTATTGTATATGGCAACTCAAATTTAAATTTATCTTTTAATAAGTCCAAATTTATAGAAGATATTATTTCAAATAATACTTCTTTCAATTTGCGAACACCTGATTCATTAGTAAAATGTTCTATTATGAATTTTAATTGTGATTCGTCAAAATTTAATATATTATGTAATCCAAATTTATTATATAATTCTGGTAATAGATAATCTTTGGCGATTATTAACTTGTCGTCAAGCGTTAAACTATCAAATTTTATTCTATGTATTCTGTCTAGCAAAACTTTATCTATTAATTCAACATCATTGTATGAAAATATAAATAGCGCCTTTGATAAATCTAAATCAATATTACTGAAATATTTATCTTGAAAAATAGAGTTTTGTGTCGTATCCACTAAATGAGTTAATATTCCAATTATCTCTTTTCCGTGTTCCGTTTTACTTACTTTATCCAATTCATCTATAAAAATAATAGGATTCATACATTTATGTTCTATTAATATATCAACTATTTTACCCCATGTTGAGCCGACGTATGTATAATTATGTCCGTCTAATATGCTGCCATTTGAAGAACCGCCTAACGCAATAAATGAAAATGGGCGAGGATTCTTATTTGAATCCTTTAAACAATTAGCTATGCCTTTTTTTGCTAAACTTGTTTTCCCTACACCAGGCACACCTTCAAACCCGAAACAATAACCACTGGATTCACCGTTTATCCATTGTCCTAATATTCGTTCTATTTGTAATTTCGCATTTTTATGACCATGAACCGCCTCGTCTAATATACCATTAAAAGAATTAATGTATTCTATAATTTCATTATTCTTTCGTGTAATTAAATTCATGTTTTTTTCAATAGTCATCAAATATTCATAATAATTATCATTTATTAATTGTTTGAATAACATTATTAATTCATCCAAAAATGTTGATTCATTATTTTGGATTTCATTAATATCTTTTATTAGCAACGCTTTTATAAATGTTATTAAATTTTCTTTTGATAAAGCTGTTTTATCGTTATATAAATTATTTTGTAATAATAATTTTTTGATTGATTTCATAACCGTTGTATTTATTTTTTTCTTATTTTTTTCAATATAATTAATAATATTGGTTAATAGCTCATTATTGATTTTCAAATTATTATGCTTTATTTTTTTTATAATATTCATATTTTTAATATTATTATTATCATCTAAACATTTTAAGTCATCAAATAAAGTTATTATATTTGAACTTGTGTTTTCTAGATTTATTGCGTTATTTTTTAGCGGTCCTATTAAATTATTAAATAAATAATTTACCTCGTTTTTTATTTTTAGCACATCTTCTTCCTTGTATATACCAAATGGAATTTTTAATAAACCATCCAAATATTGACGAGCTTTTGAACCTGAATCTTCCGATTTAGACTTTAATTCTTTTAATTTTTGCATTGCTTTTTCTTTTACATTGACTTTTGCTTTCATTAAACAAATTTGTTGCTCTAATGGAATCTTGGATGAATCAAAATTTAATAAATCATTTGTATATTCAACTGTTTTTTGTAACGCATTTTTAAAATGCTTTTTACAATTCCAATTCAAACTATTATATATTTTTTTCTGATTATTACTATCTTCGCTATTTAATTTATCATCCGATAAAACATCATATAATAAATACGCAATATATAAATTTTCAGGTTTATCATCCGATAATAATAATTGTATTAATATATTTCTCTGACTATATAAATCACTACCTATAAAATCTTGAACCAAATTTTCTAATGTTTTTTGATTATATGAACTCACTTGTTTTATAATAAAAATATATTTGTTATATAATTCTTGGTTGCTATAAATCAATAATTCTTTCAATGATAAATTTTTCAAATAATTATCCCATAAGTGTTTATTAAATATTTCATTATTGGAAGCATTATTATCTATAATATATTTTTCAATACTATTTTTTCTGTTTATTAAAAAATCATTATTTATATTTGATAATATTAATTCGTCACATAAAGCATTTATTATTAATGTTTTCTTATTATTATAATCATGCACTATAACTTTTACACCATATATCCTAATATTAAAATTATTATTTGTTCGTGCTAAATCAAAGCATTCTAACATATTACTTTCCAAAATTATTTTATCATCTAAACATTTGTTTTTTGGAATTTCTTTAGTATTTTTCTTGAGCGTTTTTTCATTCCAATTTATTATTTTATAATTCAAAGGATGAACATATTTTTCAATTAATTTATATTTATGATAATATTCCTGATTTAAAATTTTGTCCTCAAAATTACTTGACAAGCATATATTTATCATATTTTGAAAACAATAACTTCCATAATTTTTTATTATAGATGATATATTGTTGTTTATATATTGTAGATCATTTAATATATCATCATAATTTATAGAATTTATTAAATTTATAGTCTTTTCCAAGAGTTCTTGTGCACTATTATATTCATTTATTGAAATAATATTCAAACTTATGTAATAATTTAGCCCTTTTAATATATTATCAACTACGGATCTAAAAAATTCTATCTTTTCTTCATAACCACTCATTAAATAATTCTATATTATATATTTATATTATAAAATTATATTATAAAATTTATAAAATTGATAAAATTATATTATAAAATTGATAAAATTGATAAAATTATATTATAAAATTGATAAAAATTGATATAATTACTAATTATATACTATTACTAATTATATACTATTACTAATTATATACTATTACTAATTATAAATGGGTATTCCTTATTATTTTAGCTATTTAATCAATAATCATGTTAATATTTTAAGCAAATTACTTAATTTGGATAATATACATAACTTATTTTTAGACTGTAATTCTCTCATTTATGATTCTTTGAATTTTAAAGAATTTGAAAATAACGCTCAATTTGAAAATTATATTATTAAAAATGTTATACTAAAAATAGAAGAAATTATAATAACTATTAATCCAATTGAAAATATTTATATTGCTTTTGATGGTGTTCCGCCATTCGCAAAAATTAACCAACAAAAAAATCGGCGTTACAAATCCGCTTATCAAAACAAATTATTCAAAAAAGATGTGAAATGGGATACGTGTGCTATTACAACAGGGACGCCTTTTATGGATAAATTAAATGGCATGATAAAATCGCATTTTAAACATAAAAAACTCTATAATTCGCAAAATAATTTAATAAATATCATATTAAGTTTAACGGATGAACACGGCGAAGGCGAACATAAATTATTCCATCATATTAGGCAATCTGAAAATATCGCAAATAAAAACAATGTGATATATGGTATGGATGCCGATTTATTTATGTTATCATTGAATCATTTAAAATATACGCAAAACATATATTTATACAGAGAGACGCCGTTATTTATTACTTCTCTCAATAAATCTCTTGATCCTAACGAAAAATATATCATAAATATTAATCTATTAGCAAATATTATATATAAAGAAATTACGCATGATACAAAAACTATAACAAATATAAAAACTATTGTTTATTCAAACGAGTATTATAATAAAATAGAAGATTATATATTCATTTGTTTCTTATTAGGAAATGACTTTTTGCCACATTTTCCTGCTATTAATATACGATTAAATGGTTTTACTGTGTTACTTGAATTATATAAAAAACTATTCAAGAATGACGACTTTTTAATAACTAATAATTCTATTAATTGGAATAATTTTAAAAAATACATTAAAAAAATTGCTGAAAATGAAGAGACATTTATTAAAGAAATATATATTGTGCGAGAGAAACAAGGAAAACGATTTTATCCAGAAAATAATGAAAAAGCAATAGAAAATAAATTTGCTTGTATGCCGTCGTGGGAACGCAATATTGAAAAATTTATAAATCCTTTTGAAGAAGAATGGCAACATAGATATTATTATAGTTTGTTTGCTATTGACTCCAATAAGAACGATTATCCAAAGAAGATTGAATCATTATGTAGAAATTATTTGGAAACTTTACAATGGGTTTATTATTATTATTCTTCATCTTGTAAAAATTGGACGATGTATTTTAAATATCACTATCCGCCTTTATTAAGTGATTTATATTCTTATATTCCTTATTTTAATAGCGAATTTGTATTACAAGAAAACAATACTATTTTGAAAGAACAATTATTATTATGTTATGTTTTACCTAAGAATAGTTTGAATTTATTACCTGATAAAATTCATAATTATTTATTAAAGAATTATGAATCGCATTATAATGAAGATTATGAAATTGTGTATGCTTTTTGTAAATATTTCTACGAAGGACATGTTAATTTTCCTGAAATTAATATTGATGAGTTTAATAGCAACATATTGAAATTATTATAGAATATGATTATAAAGTATGACTATAAAGTATGACTATAAAGTATGATTATAAAGTATGACTATAAAGTATGACTATAAAGTATGATTTATACATCTATTGAAAAAAGCAATAACATTTTGTCTATCGGAACCTACTTGAGAATCATCTGGTATATACCAGAAATCTTTTGTACCACTTTTATATGCGAAAAGAGCTGGTATGCCATTTAACATTTTCATTTTTTTTAATTTCATATATAATTCTATGGATTCATCAATATCAATTTCATAATATTGTATAGAAGCTGGTTTTGTGTTGTTAAATTGTAAGCATAAATCTTTGATATTTTTACAAGGACCACACCACCCTGCTGTAAATTTTAAAACAATTAATTCTTTTTCCTTTAATCCTTCTTGTAAGCTTTTTAAAGTTGCTTCAGTTATTACTTTTTCCATTATTATAATATATTATATTATTTTGATTTTATATTATATTATTTTGATTTTATTTATTATTATGGGGGGTTAAGGGTGTCTTTTTTTGAAACCTTGAAAAATGCGTATTTCCTCTTTTTAGACCATTATGGTAACAATATATTTTAAAGATTATTTATGTGTTTTTTTTATAAAATAAAATTTCATGATTTTTTTGACTTTAGGACATTTAATAAATGTCCTTTTTTTAAATACTTTAACCTTTTACGAAAAAACGATCAAAAATGGATATTTTCACTTTTCAAAGCATAAAGGTAAGGTAAATGTTTTTTTGTTGGAAAAACGTTAGACCATATGTTTTTTTTTATAAAAAATGTGATTTAAGGATTTTTTAGTCACTATTTACATAATGACTATTAGTGACTCTAAAATCCCTAAAATATCATTTATGTATAAACCGTAACCATTTTACAAGTGTAAAAAACAGATTATATAAAACATTTATTAACCCTAAAACATAAAAGAGGGATAAATGATGACTAAAATAAAAATTTGTCCCACTAAACTTTACATATGTAATATGGTAATAAAATATATTATTTAAACAATAATTTGTTGCGTATGAAAAATATAACATTTATGCAACATTTATATAATAATTATTCAACCAAAAAAAAGCGTGAAAAATGCGTATTTCCTCTTTTTAGACCATTATGGTAACAATATATTTTTAAGATTAATTATGTGTTTTTTTTATAAAATAAAATTTCATGATTTTTTTGACTTTTGGACATTTATAAATGTCCTTTTTTACAATACTTTAACCTTTTACGAAAAAACGATGAAATATGGATATTTTCACTTTTGAAAGCATAAAGGTAATAATAAATAATTATTTGTTTGAAAAACTCCTTATCATACATTTTATAATCATTAAAATAATGATTTAGGGATATTTTAGTCACTATTTATATAATGACTATTAGTGACTTTAAAATCCCTAAAATAGCATTTATGTATAATTGTATAAACTGTAACTATTTTACAAGTGTAAAAAAAGATTATATGAAACATTTACTAACCCTAAAACATAAAAGAGGGATAAATGATGACGAAAACAAAAATTTATCCCACTTTACTTTTGCGTGTGATTGTGGTAAAAAATATAAATATAGACAAGGTTTATCTTACCATAAAAAAAAATGTTCAAACTATGATGAAAATGATAAAAATATTAAAAATAATGAAAATAATGATATATGTGAATTAAAAAGTATGATAAAAGATTTAATAATAGAAAATGGTAAATTACAAAATAAAATAAGTGAATTAATTCCAAAAGTTGGTAATAACATTATACAAAATAATAATAATAAATTCAATATACAAGTATTTTTGAATGAGAAATGTAAAGACGCAATCAATATGAGTGATTTTGTAAAATCAATACAAGTTAGCTTTCAACAATTAGATTTTACAAAACAAAACGGAATAGTAAGTGGTCTAACTAATGTAATAATTGAAAATATGAATAAACTTGGATTACATGAACGACCTATACATTGTACGGACACCAAACGTGAATCAATGTATATTAAAGATGATGATATTTGGATTAAAGATGTAAATAAAGAAAAGATTAAAAAAGCGATAAAAGGTGTATCAACAAAACAATTTTGCGCGTTAAGCAAATGGACGAAGGAAAATCCTGATTTTATAAAAAATGAATCAAAAAATGATTATTATACACATACACTAGTGGCAATAGCAAACAACAAAGAAAGCAACGAAGATAAAATCATCAAAAAACTATGTTTAAGTAGTTTTGTTAAAGAATATTGATTCATATAAAAAGCATGAAAAACGCATAAATCCACTTTTAGACCATTATGGTAACAATATATTTTAAAGATTAATTATGTGTTTTTTTTATAAAATAAAATTTCATGATTTTTTTGACTTTTGGACATTTATAAATGTCCTTTTTTTGAATACTTTAACCTTTTACGAAAAAACGTGAAAAAATGGATATTTTCACTTTTGAAAGCATAATGGTAACAGTAAATAATTTTTTGCTGAAAAAACTTTAGACCATACGTTTTTTTTATAAAAAAAAGTGATTTATGCGGTTTTTTGGTTGTATAATTATACAACATAAAAGCATATTTAAAACGTGTTTTTAAATTTATAAGAATTTACGTATGTAAAATGGTAATAAAATATATTATTTTTAAAATATTTTGTTACGCAACTGAAAAATACAACATTATACAATATAAAAAACGCTTAAATCAAGTTTTTCATATTATTATTAAAAAAATGATTTAAGCGTTTTTTATATTGTATAATTATACAACACATGGAAACGAAAAAAACGCAAAAAAACGCAAATTTTTTTATTTGTGAAAAATGTCACTATAAAACAAGCAACAGAACAGATTACAATAGACATATTTTGACACCTAAACATACAAATACAACATTTATACAACAAAAAAACTCAAAAATAAATATTTTCATGCCAAATTTTGTATGTGAATGTGGAAAAGCATATCCGTATAGAGCTTCTTTATATAATCATAAAAAAAGATGTATATTTATTAATGAAAAAACCAAAAATATAGAAAAAAGTGAAATAATTTGCGAAACTTCCAATAATCAGTTTACTTTAACGAATGATTTAATCATTAAACTCCTAAATGATAACAAAGAAATGAGAAATATTATTATGAAGCAACAAGATCAAATAAGTGAATTAATTCCAAAAATAGGCAATAATAACATTATGCAACAAAATAACAATAACAATAACAAATTTAATATACAAGTATTTTTAAATGAAAAATGCAAGGATGCGATCAACATGAGTGATTTTGTAAAATCAATACAAGTTAGCTTACAACAATTAGATTTTACAAAACAAAACGGACTAGTAAATGGTCTAACTAATGTAATAATTGAAAATATGAATAAACTTGGATTATATCAAAGACCTATTCATTGTACGGACATCAAGCGTGAATCAGTGTATATTAAAGATGATGATATATGGGAGAAAGATGTAAGCAAAGAAAAGATTAAAAAAGCGATAAAAGGTGTATCAACAAAACAATTTTGCGCATTAAGCAAATGGACGAAAGAAAATCCAGATTTCATAAAAAATGAATCAAAACAAGATTATTATACACATACGTTAGTAGCAATAGCAAACAACAAAGAAAACAATGAAGATAAAATCATCAAAAAGCTATGTTTAAATAGTTTTATTAAAGAATTTTGAGAATATTGATTATGGGGGGTTACGGACGTAGGTTTTTTACAATTGAAATTTTTAAATAATTTAATTTTAATTCATATAATAAATAATTATTAATATTCAATTTTATATTTATTTTATAATATATCAATATAATATAAAAAGATTGTATCAAATTAATATTTTAACATTAATTTATTTAGAACTATTTTATTAAAGTAATTTATTATAATGGATTTGGATATAAATAATTATGAATATGATGACATATTAAAATTATTCAATATATCAAATAATTTTAATGAAGAAGATTTAAAGAAGGCGAAGAAACAGGTTCTATTGAGCCATCCAGATAAATCGGGATTAGACAAGAGTTATTTTTTATTTTTCTCGTCGGCATACAAAACGTTATTTAATTTATATAATTTTAGAATGAAACATAGCTCTTTAACGAATCCCGATAATTATAATGACAACTATATTTCTGAAAAAGACGAATTAAACGAAGAATTAATACATAAATTCAAAAGTAACAAATCAAACAAAGAATTTAACACTTGGTTCAACGAACAATTTGAAAATTTTAAAATAGAAACTGATTATGATAATAATGGATATGGTGAATGGTTAAGTGGCAACGACTTACTAAATGAAAGCGTATGTAAAGATTTGGCCTCTATGAATAAAATTATAGATGAAAAAAAGAAAATTTTGCGTACCACTATGTTGATTAAAAAGCGAGAGATATGCGAATTTAACAATACAAATTATTGTGATTTAACAAATTCAAAACCAGAAGATTATAGTTCAGGGTTATTTAGTAATTTTCAATATGAAGATTTGAAAAAAGCACACGAAGAAAGTATTATACCTGTTACAGATGAGGATAATAAAAATAATTTCACTTCATTAGAAGATATTAAATTTAAGAGAACGCAACAAAACATTGTTCCTATGAATAGTGATGAAGCACATAAATTTTTAAATGAATCAAAAAATAGCGATAATAGCATTTCTACTCAACGGGCATTTAAATTATTTAAACAAGAAGAAATAAATAAAAAAAACAATGATAAATTTTGGTCTAACTTAAAACGTTTGCTTTAAATTATAAAATAAAAATTATTCTATATTAAATCTTTTTATAAAAATATTTAATATAAAAGTATATATAATATGGATATTAAAAAAATAAATTACAAAAATTTATTGATAAGTATATTAATTTTAGGGGGTGTAGGTTATATATATAATAAATTTAAATTAAATGTAGATAATAGCACCAAAATAGAAGATTTAAATATAATAAAAACATATTTATTAAATGATGAAACTGATAATACTATAGCGCAATTAAGTGCTAATAAAAAGCCCATATTATGGCTACATATTGATTATGTTAAAAACAGCAGAATATGGGAATCGTTTGGCTCTAGAAATAGCAATGAATTAAATCAAGATTATTTATATTTAACAATAAAAACTATTATAAATAAATGTAGTAATTATTTTCATATAATTATAATTGACGATGAGTCATTCTGTAAATTATTAGAAAAGAATTGTATAGATTTAAGCAAATTATCGGAACCAATTAAATCTAATTTAAGAGTATTAAATATGATGAGATTATTATATAAATACGGCGGTTTATATATAGAAAATTCATTTATATTATTTAAATCATTAGATCAAATATATGAAAATATATTAAATAATAAAAAAATGGTGACCGCCGAATTCAAAAACACATCTTCCAACTCACATATAATGCATTTTATGCCATCCACTAAATTAATAGGATGTTACAAAGAATGCGATAAAATGAAAGAATTTATTAATCATTTAGAAATATTATATAGCAACAATTATTCAAACGATATTAGTATAGAAGATTTAGTAAATAAATGGTTACTTTTGAAAAGTCAAAATGAAGAAATTGATTTAATAGATGGGCGGTTTATAGGAACAAAAAATATCCACAATAAAATGATTTCTTTGGAAGACATTATGGGTTCTACCTTTTTAGAATTAAATAATAATTGTTATGGTTTATATGTTCCTGCGGATGAATTATTAAAAAGAAATAATTATAATTGGTTTTGCAAACTAAATACGAGAGATGTGCTAGAAGCGAATATTAATTTATCTAAATACTTGATTCTAACAAATTAAGAAAATAGAAAAATAGAAAATCAAAATATTATATTTTCTAAAAGTTTTTTTGTTTCTGGAGAGATTATTGTTGGAAATACTATATTAAATTTTATAACCAGGTTTCCTGTGAAGGCATCTCTCATAAATCCCAAATCTTTAATAATTTTTTCATAATTTAAATTTACAACTTCATAACTAGTAATTTTATAATTTTTATTATTAATATGATTTAAAGTAAAACTAAATCCTATTAGTGCTTCTTTTAGAGTGATTGTTTTAATATATATTAAATCTAAACCATTTCTCTCAAATTTTTCATTATTATTTAAACAAATTATTATTTTAATATTACTATAATTATTTTGTCCGTTGTTTATATACAAATTGCCTTTGTTTTGTAAGATAATAATTTCATTATTATCAATACCCTTTGGGATTTGTATATATAATGTTTCCTTTTCATGACTAATACTATTATTAATAGTTATTTTTCTCTCAACAATTATAGGTTTATTACACCCATAATAAGCATCTACATAATTTATATTCAAAATATGTAGTATGTCTTCGTAATTTTTAATAGTATTATGATAATAATCATCATTGAAACAATGATTATTTTGTAGATGATTATTATTTAGTAGATGATTATTATTATGATTATTATGATTATTATGATTATTATGATTATTATTTTGTATATGATTATGAGTATTCATTAGATGATTATTATTTTGTAGATTATTATTTATTTTTTCATGAATAGTATCAAAATTATTGGTTAATTGTGTATATGCTTCATTTATCTTATTAAATTGTTCATTATCGCAATTATTATTTTTATCAGGGTGATATTTTATCGACAACTGTCTATATGCTTTTTTTATATCATTTAAAGTTGCCTCTTTTGATAAATTTAATGTATTATAATATTTATCGTAATCATTCATTATTAAAATATTATTATGAATATTACTTAAATAATAACTTATAAACAATAACTTATAAACAATAACTTATAAACTATAATAATAATATTTTATAATGAATAATTTATTAATCAACAAATATAAACCGAAAAATATAGACGAATTTCCATTAAGTGAAAACAATAAATGTATATTGAATAATTATATAAAAAACAATTATTTTAATTTAATTTTTGAAGGTGAATCAGGGTGCGGTAAATCTTCATTAATTAATATTATTATTAATTATTATTATAACAATAATAAGAACTTGATAGATAATAATGTATGTTATATTACATTATTGAAAGATCAAGGTATTAATTATTATAAAAATGATGTAAAAATATTTATCAACAATTGTGTAAATAATAATTTCAAAAAATTTATAGTTATTGAAGATATTGAGTTATTTTCAGAAGTAATACAAACGCATTTTTTAGAACTAATAAAAAATTATAAACATACTATATATTTTATAGTATCTACATCTAATATTTTAAAAATCAATAATATTTTTCCTGATCTATTAGATATAATAAATTTCTTGTCAATAGATTATAATTATTTATTGAATATAGCAGATAATATATTAGTAAAAGAAAATATTAATATAGACCTAACTATTAAAAATTATATAATTATTTTAGCGAATAATTCAATTAATAATTTAATAAATAATATTGAAAAAATCATATTGCTTTATAATAATTTTGAATCGTTAAAAGACATACAAGAATTAGATATTGAATCTAACATAGTCATAGATTACTATGATGAATTGATTGATTATTGTATTACTAATAATAAAAAAGAATCTGTAAATTTTATGTTAGATTTAATAGATAAAGGATATTCTATAATTGATATTTTAGAGAATTTTTTATATTATATAAAAAATGTAAATAAAAATATTTCTGAAGAAAATAAATATTTGATAATAAAATTAATAATAAATTATATTAATAATTATTTCACAATAGAAGAAGATAATATTGAAATTATATTTTTTACACATCATTTATATGAATTGTTAAAATGAATATGACTTGTTAAAATAATGGTATTACTCATTTTCTAAATGATGATCCTTTGCCATATATAATTTATTATATACTTTAATATTAAATTATATATTAAAGTATATAAATGAGTAATATATTTATTACTGATATTTCATTAAACTTCATAAAAGAAAAATTGTATAATTTTTTGAATTGTTATTGTATAAAAGATAATAATTATTTATGTATGAATAAAGAAATATATAAAAAATATGAATACAATAAGAATATTGATGATTTTAATACTTTTATGAAAAAATATTATAAAAAATCAAAACAATATTTTTTCGAGAGAGAAAACAATTACAATAATTTTACAAGCATTTTGCGTCATATTTGTAAATTATTAATTATTCCATATTATAAAAAACTCAGTTATAATAAAAATACATATTCAATTGAATATTATGTAAGTAAAGAACCATTTAAGAGCTAATCCTACGTGTTTCAATTTTAGTGGAAGTTAAATAAATAGAGTTTTCGGTACATATAATATATACATCGTCCATTTTATAAATTTTAGAAATAGGACTTGTGTATTCCTCTGCATTTTTAACAAGCAATTTCTCTTTGTTTTCTTTAACACCAATCAGCACTTTTTTATCAAGTGAATCTAACCAATAATCCAGCATAATAGGCTTGTCTTCGGTGATTGATATTTTAGCTATTTGATTCCAAATACTAGAAGAAGGTAATTCAATTTTTTCATTATCGCTACTCATTTTATATAAATCTTTTATTTAAAGACTTTAAATACTTTTTTAGTGATATAATATTATATATATAATCCATTATATATTATAACTAAAAAGTATATATTATAACTAAAAAGTATATATTATAACTAAAAAGTATATAATAAAGTTTAAATCGTTTAATATTTAAAATTTAATATTTAAAATTTAATATTTAAATTATGTAATATATAATGGATCATATTGTTAATTATAATGAATTTTTTAAATTATTGAAAAATTATACACATATTTTTTATAAAAATTTGTTACAGCGTTACAATGAAAATCCTAAGTATTTTGAATTCATATATTTAAAGGGTATGTTTTTATTAAAAAATATATATTGTTTATTATTTTTCAATTGTGAAAATATAAATGAAATCATATTAATAACCGAAAAAGCATATATATATTTTATTGAATTCTTGATTCAAATAAATATTAATACATTGAATTTAGAATTATCTCTCAACGATGCGATAATTTTTACTTATAAAAAAACATTATTGTCTTTCAACAAGCAAACAGTAAGTAATAATCATAAAATAAATAAGGATTTAGATAATTATTTAAATATTTTATGTAATATATTTTATATAATTGATAATAGAAATTTTATACACGATAATGAGAAGATAGATGATAATTATATAAACATATTTATAACACGAAAGATAAATAATATAAATAAAATAGAGAGAAAACTCAAGAATTTTTTAGTAAATGGCATCAATATTTACGAATTGAATAATATTTTAGCTACATTAAAAGATAATATTTCTATAAATAATTTTGAAATGAATAATGACATAAATAATGACATAAGTAATATTACAGACATTGACGCAAATACTACAAAAAAAATAATAAATAATAACATACTAAATAAGATCACATATTTGTTTGACAATTATAATGAAGAAAATACGCTAGTAAAAAATAAAAGTTTCAACAATTTATATAATATATTGTAGCTCTTATATTTTTCCTTTACATAATGGAATACATTATTGAATATATTATTGAATATATATGAATTTCTTTTTTATTTTTTGAGATTTTGGTTCTTTTTTAGTATAACCTTCATTAAATATAGTAACATGTTCATTTAATAGAATAGTTTTAATGTATTGATATACAATATTTAGTATTTCTTCATTACATTTACCGACTATCAAAATACTGCCTGTTCTAAATATCATATATGATATTTTTACAACATTTTCAGTATTATCATTATGATAATATATACATCTTATACCAGGATAAGAACATGGGTCATATATAGCATTTATATTATATTTATTTCGCAAAATGGTATATAGAATTTCTCTATTAATATAAAATCCGCAATTAAAATTAGAGTTGATTAATACATCTTCTGTATCTTTATAATTACATATTATCGTAGTATCAATATATTTATTAAGTATAATAATTAAATCATTTATGATAGTATTTAATTGTTCGTCATTTTTGATTCCAGGTATTTCTATTTTTCCAGTATTGAATATTTTAATATGAATTTCTTTAAAACTATTATTATGTTGTATTCTCAAAAATAATACAAAACAATTATAGAAGGCACTTTTTTCTTTATTTCGGGCATACAGTAAATCTTTTTTACATATTCCAATACTGATTTTTCTAGTATGTTTGAATCTATTGTTATTATCAAGATGTATAATAATTTTATTATGAATATTATTTGTATCAGTTATTTGTAACAACATTTTTTCGTAGTCTTCTTTATTTTCAAAAGATAGTTTTATTTGTTTTTTAATAATGCCTGTTTCTTGATTATTATAATCAATTATGGGTAATTTCCAAAATGTTTCAAAAATGTCTAAGCCTTTATTTAGGAATAAAATTTTAGTTTTAGTTGAAATATATATATCAGAGCAATTTTCTTGTAATGTTTCAATAGAAATATCTTTTCTTAACTTACTAATAGAAACGTTATTATTTTTATTATCTAAAAAACACAACCATTCATCTTCAATATTCATTTATAATTATATTAAAAAGAATTTAAATAAAGTATTTCAATTATAATTTTTATTATAAAATAATAATTATAAAATAATAATTCTAAATTTTTTTCTATATACATTTTAAATGTATGCGACCGAAGAAAATAATAAATCATCTATTGATTTAAATAAAACAAATAAAACCAAAAATAAAATTATTCTTGATTTAACTAATAAAAATAATACTATTGAAATATTGAATAACGTTATTGAATATAGATTAAATAATAATATGTATAATCCCAAAAATAATGGCATAACAACCGAGTGGCATAAACGATTAGAAAAAAGGATTAATAATTTAATTGTTATATAGGCAATATAAATTATATAGTATCAAATGTTTATCATCAAATTTATTATAATTATGAATAAAAAATTCTAAGTTGTTGATTTTATTATTATTTATAGTAGCTATATTATTTTTTAGAACATAATATACATATTTTTTTATAAATTCAATATAATTAAAATGATATTTTTTTTCTAATGATAAGAATGTGGTTTTAAATACATCAAAATTGTCTTTTAGATTTATGGAATACAAATCGCTATAAATATTATTATTGATGAAGTGTTTATAATTTTTATTATTTAATTGTAAATAATTAATCATAGCACGTATATCATTTTTGAATAAATATATTATATATAATAAATATTCTTGCGTAAAATCTATCTTTTCATTTATACTAATAGTATTTAAAAATTTATATATTTCTACATTTGGAATATTATTGAATTTTAATTTACAAAAATAATTTTGAAGGTTATTATCTATTTTTGTAATATAATTACAAATTAAGCAATATCTAACATTATAATTGTTATAATTTTCTATTAAATATTTTAGAGCTATTTGAGCTGATTTTGTCATATAATCAACCTCATCTAGAATAATAAATTTAGGGCCATCAAAAAATAGATTATCACTCACAACAAATGTATATAAATTTGTTCTAATAGTTTCAATACCTCGCTCATCGGAAGCATTCAAATGAATGATTTGCTTTTTATTATTTATATAATATTTATCTAAATAACTGTGTATTAAGTTTATAATTGTAGTAGTTTTGCCTGTTCCTGGAGGGCCATATAAAAGCAAATTGGGGAAATAATTTTTTAGCAAAATATTTTCAATTATTAATTTATTGTATTTACTCAGTATTATTTTTTCTAATGTATTAGGACGATATTTCTCATTCCAATTAATACTATTGCTCATTACTATGATAAAAAACGAATATTCTATTACTATTATTTAATAATTATATCTAAATAATAAATCAAAACAATTTAAATTAAAATGATTAATGTAATTTAATGATTGCTAAAAAAAAAGGACGACGCCCAAAATCTTATTATGAAAATCTAAAACTGTTAGAATTATCTAATAATTTATTAGAACCTTCAAATTCTATATATTGTTGTGATTGTATTGATTTATCTATTAATGTAGTCCATAAAAAAAGAGGTAGAAAACCAAAAGGAGGGAAAATTATTGAAGAAAAGAAAATAATATTAGAATTAAATCAGAAACCCAATATAATTTTACATTTAAATTGTAAATTGAGTGAAATAGTTATAGGAGAATTAAATTATGATCCGATAGTTCATACTATAAAAGATTTTGATAATAATAATATAAATTACGATTATCTACAAAATAACGAGCTACAAAATAATGGTTTAAATAACGGTTTAAACAATGATTTAGATCTAAACAACGATCTAAACAACGATTTAAACAACGATCTAAACAACGATGTAAATGTATATAACGATCTTATGAAGAATGATATAAATCTAAAGAATGATTTAAAGAAGAATGATATAAATATAAAGAATGATATAAAGAAGAATGATATACATGATGATATGAATAATAAAATAAATAACGCAGAAAAAATTATATATAACAAAATAATTTCAAAAAAAATAGAAGATTTATCAAAACAATTAAAATCTAATAACATAAATAAAAAAGGGGCATGTTTTTGGTGCACATATCAATTTGATAATGAACCAATTATGATTCCAAAATATGAATTGAAAAATATCTTCTATTGTTATGGTAATTTTTGTAGCCCAGAATGTGCGTGTTCGTATTTAATGAATGAAAATATTGAATCATCGCATAAATTTGAAAGATATTATTTATTGAATAATATATATTGTAAAATATATAATTATGAAAAAAATATAAAATGTGCTCCTTCTCCGTTTTATACATTAGAAAAATATTATGGCAATTTAAATATACAAGAATATAGAAAATTATTGAAAAATGAGAGATTATTATTAGTTGTAGATAAGCCATTATATAAATTATTACCCGAATTATATGACGAAAATGAAGATTATATATTGAATCATAAATCTATTAACAAAAATTCATATAAAATAGATGCAAAATAGAAACCAGTTATAATCTAACAATAAGCAAAATATTTATAAATACACAATTATAAATATTTTAATAAAAAATTGTTTTAAATATATTTTAAAATTATTTAAAATATATAAGATATAGTTTTATAAGATATAGTTTTATAATGAATAGCGATTTGAACGATCTGATTAATAAATTGTCAAATGACTTCACTAAGTCATTAAAAACAAATTTAACTGTTTTTGTAGAAAAAAATGCTACAGATAATGAATTTTTAAATAATATGAAAGCATTACTATTTAAATTACCTGAATACATTAGCTTAGATAAAAAATATGAGAAACTGTTTATTAACTATAATGAACTATTAAAAAAATATGAATTATTAAAAGAAAGTAAAGATAATATTTCTATAATCGTAAATGAAGTTAGAATGAAAGAACAAAACACAGAAAAAATTAGCGAATTAAGCGAAACAAACAAAATAATTTCATTAGATGAAGATTTAGAAGAATTGGAAGAAGAATTAGAAGAGGAATTAGAAGAAGAAGAAGAAGAAGAAGAGGAAGAGGAAGAGGAAGAGGAAGAGGAAGAAGAAGAAGAAGAAGATAAGCAGAATTGTGAAAAAATTAAAGAAATTATTAAAGAAATTAAACAACTTAATCAAGTAAATGAAGTTATAAAAGAAGGAATCAAAGAAGTTTTAAAAGATGTTAAAGATTTAGAAAAATCCGATTATAAACAGGATTGTGAAGAAGAAGAGGAAGACGAGGAAGAAGAGGAAGAAATTAAAGAAATTAAAGAAATTGTTAATGATTTAGAAAAATCCGACTACAAGCAGAATTGTTCCGACTACAAGCGGAATTGTGAAGAATCAGAAGAATCAGAAGAATCAGAAGAAGAAGAAGAAGAAGAACTTGTTTTAGTATCTATAAATAAAAAAAAGTATTATAAAAATGAATTAAATAATAATATTTATGAGTGTTTAAATAATGAAGATATAGGAGAGTATTTGGGTAAATTAATCAATGGTCAAATTATACCTTTAGGAAAGGTATAGCCAAAATATACCTTTAGGAAAGGTATAGCCAAAATATACCTTTAGGAAAGGTATAGCCAAAATATAAAAAGGGGGTAAGGGGGATATATCCCCCTAAAGGGGGTATGGGATATATCCCCCTTAATAAGAAAATTCATCAAAAGTAATTTCAATACTATCTTCTAATAGTTTGCAAGAATTATTTATTTTATAATTATTATATTGTTCTATCAATTTCATAAATCTATTATATATTAATTTTGTATAAATTTCATTATCATTATCACATACAAAAATATGTAACAATAAATTTTTTTTACTAATACAATTTAACTGTGTATTATTAAAAATAAAGTTATAATTATTATATTCACTACTATACTTTGTTAGTATTTTTGTGAAAATTATATTTTCTTGACTAATATTTTTTAATAGATTTTGTTGTGATATTATATAATTATTATAATAGATTTTAATAATATATGTAATATCATTTAATTGCCATATTTGGTATAGAAATATATTTTTGTCTATACAATCACAAAAAATAAAGTTTTCCAGTATTTTTTTGTATATTTTCAAATCGCGTAAGGTTAAATTATTATTAAACAATTTAATAATATTTTCGTGTAACAATAAACTTAAACTGGTTCTATCGGAATAATTAATAATATCTAAATTTTGTAAATTATAACTATACTCTAAGAAATTTTTAGTTAGTCTTTTGATATTATCGTTATTTATATGCTTATTATTATTATTATTATTATTATTATTATTATTATTATTATTATTATTGTAAAATTTTAATTCTATTAAATTGTTATTATAATAATATTCCAAGTTTGCCATTTTGTATAATTTTTTATTTAAGTAGTGTAATATATTATTTAAAATAATTTCATGATTATCATAATCTAATATTTTTGGGTATAAATTTAATAGTATTGTTTTCAATTTTTGATTAGATAATGGATTGATTTTTAACATACATGATATTTTAGATAATTCGGTGAATTTTTTCTCATCTTGAATAGTATTAATAAATATAAAAGGTATAAATTTATAAGATTTATTTTTTTTGAATAATTTAATCAAATTATTTAAGTAACTTTTATCATTATGTAAATAGTAATTTATATTATCCATAATTATAGCATTATTTTTAAAGTTATTAAAAAACATAGAATAGACATCTTTACTGCTAGTTATATTCATTAATTCTTCTACTGTTAATTTATTAGAATTACAATCAATATAATTAATATTATAATTTAGCGAAGTCAATATATTTTTTATGATCGTAGTTTTACCAATTCCATTTTCTCCATAAATGTATAAGTATTTTAGAGAATTAGGTTTATTCAAATTATTAATATAATTTGTAACACTTTTTTTTACATAATGAATATCATCTGTAGTATAGTAATTTATATAGTCCATCTACTATTTTTATTCGCATTATTTTTATGTTTTTTTTTTATTAAATGAGTTAAATTGTATTTTTCCCTAATTCTGTTAATAAATTATTTAAAGCATTTTTAACAAGTGATAATTCTTCTTTTGTATTCAATAATTCTGTATCTAATTCTTTTGTTGCTGATATATTATGAACGAATATATCATTGTAATTTACATAATAAGTTTTAGCAATTATTACACCACTATTATCTATAGTATCACCACCTGTTACACAATATTTTAATTCATCTATAGTTAACAGTTCTTGTGCTATTAGACCTGATTCATAATACCAAATGTAACCACTTAAATCTCCATAATAATGTGCGTCTAACATTTCATTCGTTTTTTGATATTTTTTAGGTGTTAGTTTTCTAATTATTGCTAATCCGTTATCAAGTATTACTTCGTTATGTTTTAAACGGTCATCACTTGATAAAGTTGTACTACCAGAAATAACACTTCCTTTAAAATAATTAGCATAAATACTTGCATTACCTATTGTTACAGTATTTGAACCATTGCCTGTAAGATTATATCCTATAACAATTTCATTATCACTATTAGTAACTGCTGCTTTAGTCTTATATCCTATATAGCAAGAGTTAGAACAGTTAGTATTTAATGATGAACCGTTTCCCAAAAATGAACCAGCATAAGTACCAATAGCAGTATTATTAATGCCAGTTGTAGTATTGTAAAGTGCATATGATCCAAAAACAGCGTTTTCAGATCCATCTGTATTATTTTTTAGTGCTAGAGATCCGTAAGCGGTATTGGCATTTCCATTGTTATTACTTTGCAATGCGTTTAAACCAATAGCTGTATTATTATTTCCACTCGTATTTGTTATAAGAGCGGATAAGCCAAAAGCAGTATTAGTTGAAATATTTGAATTACCACGACCAATCGTTAAATTATTAATTAAAGCATCTCCTGATACAGTTAATATATTATTAACACTTAAATCTTGAATATATGCGTTTCTCCAAAACTTATTGCTACTACCTAAAGTATAAGTATTGTTTAAAACAGGTAAAATATTTTTACTATTTATTGTTCCACTAACATCTAAATTAGCATTTATAGACAAATTATTATTAACAGACAAATCATTTATATAAGCATTTTTCCAAGCAATAGAACTACTACCTAAAGTATAAGTATTGTTTAAAACAGGTAAAATATTTTTACTATTTATTGTTCCACTAACATCTAAATTAGCATTTATAGACAAATTATTATTAACAGACAAATCATTTATATAAGCAT
>Ga0214919_10000971_pt1 | contig 48592 bp, 41 predicted proteins | sample LL1503_MetaG_FD_177994 | JGI IMG/M metagenome (GOLD analysis project Ga0214919, IMG submission 177994) | Freshwater microbial communities from Lake Lanier, Atlanta, Georgia, United States - LL-1503 | ecosystem: Environmental > Aquatic > Freshwater > Lake | place: USA: Georgia | collected...
CGGGGGTGCATTCCCTCAAGATTTTTCTTCATTTCTCATTCACTCTTTTATAAATTGATTTCTTTTTATTACATCCATCCTCTCTCACTTCAACACACACACACTCCTATTACTCCATCTCATATGCCCAGACGCAATTCTTCTAATATTCGATGCACTGTTCCAAACTGTCCATCCGAATGGGTCGTCGTGTCTAGAAACCGTCACACATACTGTCAAGACCACATGGTTCAAGCAAATGAATTGTATCAAAGATATAAGGCCATCAATGCAACCGCCATAACAACGTTTGATGATGCTTCGCTCGACCAATCCATCCTTCTACGACGACAGTATGCCACAACATTCTTGGATTATGAAGATGCTGGGGCGCATTCCGCTTACATTCACATTCTCATTCGCGTTCGAAATACAATGCCGCTACAAAAAAGACGTTTTATTTACAATTCACTCATGACACACTCTCCACATTTTCGCGACTTTACTCCCGTTTAATTACTCACACTCTCACCCTCTTTTTTTACTGAATTCTCTCCTTTTCACTTTTTTATATAAGGGTATGTATATATAGTTTTTATGACTTCGTGTATAAAACAAAATACCAAAAAATATAAATTGCGCGATTCACCTCCTTATTCCGCAATGGACTGTAAAAATTCTATTCAAAAAGGCAATGATGGTTTAGAATACGTATCAAAACCCAATAAGATAGGTAACTTTTTACTATTCGATATGCCGAAATTTAAAACGGTGACATTTGCGAAATATAAGCATCCGCATTGTCTACCCCATGTTCTTGTTGCTCTTTTTTTTGTCCTTATTCCATACAATTTAATTCCAATTATGAATGAATGTTTAATACGTTTTGATTCAACATTCATTATTTATAAATTTTATAAAAACATTGTTACACCTTTTTTTCTCATTTTCATTTACACATTCACACATTATAAACGTCTATTATTCACGCTTTGGTTTGATGTAGTTTGTGTAATAAAACTGTGAAAATAATACCACCAATATGGATACATATCCAACAAAAATTTTGATTAAATTATAATTGAAGGTTGTTTCAACTGGAGGTGCATAATAATACAAACAAATGAAATTTGGAATAAACAGTTGCGTTAGTTGTAGCGATGTTATATATTTTTTAATGAATCTAACTTGATTGATTTTCAACAAGCACCCCAAATAATAGGAATACATAATGGTATGGACGAACGAATTTGCTATACTTGGTATCCAAACACAATCAACTTTATACATATAATGTAAATGCCAACAAATAACCGCTCCTATATGATGGTATTTTTGAAGGAATATAGGCGTTTTACCGTTCAGGTATAACAGAAATGTATCAAAAAACTCATAGTATTTTGATATGTAAAACCAGTATATAACTCTATCAAACTGCGGATTTTGAAAATAATAATTAGATTGGAATACTATCCCATCGTTATATAGTATTTGTGATAATGATACGAAAGTCCACGCACTAAACGCAACTAACAATCCATTATGAATAACAGACAAGATGTATAACAATGTTTGATTTATGCGAAGTTGTTTAGGATATGATAAATAACCAGCAATCGCTAACAGTGGTGTTATATGACACGATAAATGGGAAGGGACAACGTTCATAATGAACAGATATAAACATTATTAGAACATAATGTTTATATCATTTCGATTTAATATAATTGGCGTTTTCAATGCGACAGGCAAATGTAAAAAATATAAAACAAAGAAATTACCTATGAAAATTATTTATGCGCCATTTTATTATGATTATTATTAAAGTTATTAAAGATGTGTTTTTAGTATCCTCTCAATGTGTAAAATAAAAATAAAAAAATAAAAAAAAGTATTTTCATTTTTTTCATTCTTTTTTCATTTTTTTCATTCCATTTTTTATAAATTGATTTTTTCTTTTTTCATTATTCCATTCAACAGTGTTATCATATCATCAACTATGTCATCGTCGCTTATGTCGTCTCCCGTTCGTTCGAACCCATCTGGAACAGGTTCACCTGGATTCAGGTCTCAGAAAAGATTGTCGGCCGGAACCATCATGAAGAAGATTGAAACCCTTGAAAGCACAATTGAATCATTGAGACAACAACTCGTGTTCTCTCGATCCGAAGAAGAACAAATCTCCAATGCCATTTCCAAAAAAAATACAAAACCAAAAGAACCCAAACAACCAAAAGAACCCAAACAACCAAAAGAACCCAAACAACCCAAACAACCCAAACAACCAAAAGAACCCAAACAACCCCAAACCAAAGCTTCTACGGAAGAAAAAGACAAGATTCCAATGCCGTGGACCGGAATCGTAGATTTCGCCGCATGCGTTGGTCTGAAACCGCAATACGGACTTTTCATTCAATGTGGAAAGGCGTGCGACATGTCATCCGCTTCATTTCAAATTGACAACCATGAATGCAGGTTTTGCAACGACTGCGCGAAGAAGTGCGACGAAAATGGGAAACATCCCGTTGGAACAATTGAAGAGCGCATTGAAGCTGGAGTCGGTAAGTATGTGAATACCAAGACAGGTAAGAAGGAAACCACCTACATTGAAGTCCTTGAAAAAATGAACATTACCAAAGAACAAGCTCTTGAGTCGGCACAAAAACGCGGATTCCAAATCCCAGATTGGATGCTCGAAAAAGCCGAAAAGAAACGCGGTCGCCCCGGAAAAAATGCCGAAAATGTCGCATCCGAAAGTGTTGTTGAAAAGCAAGAGAAGCAAGAGAAGCAAGAGAAGCAAGAGAAGCCGAAAAAAGAACCCAAACAAAAACAACCCCCTCGTTCAAAGAAAACTGCAAGTGTTGCAACCTTTGATACTCCTCAAAAAGTTTCAACGACAAAAGATTCAGCTCAAAGTTCAGTTTGCGTTGACCTGAATGATACTGCTGTTGTTGCCGTTGTTGCCGCTGTTGCCGCCGCTCCTCAAGAAAAGAAAAAAAGGGGTCGTCCCACCAAATCCAATACTGAAAACAATGTGGACATGGATGAAATGCAACAACTGATTGTTCAAGCCACAACCGAAAAGAAGAAGCGTTTGTCACTCGACGCCGAAGTCATGATGCCATCTGATGAAAGCGAAAGCTCTCTTCATCCCGAAACACAATTGACGTTCAATGGTCAAGAAAACAGGTCCGAGGGCGTCGAATCGGATGAAGTTTTCGAAATGTTTGATGAAATGATTCGAAATGAAGAGCAAGAGCAACAAGTCGTCAAGGAAGATGTCAAGGAACCCGCAAAGAAAAAGAAGGGATCAGAAGCTGCTGCTGCTGCCAAGGAAGCTGCTAAAGAAGCCGCCAAGAAGAAGAAGGAAGAAGAAGCTGCTGCCAAGGAAGCTGTCAAGGAAGCCGCAAAGGAAGCTGCCAAGAAGAAGAAAGAAGAAGAAGCTGCCGCCAAGGAAGCCGCCAAAGAAGCTGTCAAGGAAGCTGCCAAGAAGAAGAAGGAGCAAGAAGCTGCCGCCAAAGAAGCCGCTGCTGCTGCTGCTGCCAAAAAGAAGAAACAAGAAGAAGAAGAATCCGAGGAAACTGAAGACGAAGACGAAGAAGATGACGAAGAGCTCGAATGCGAGGAATACGAATACGAAGGCGAAACTTACGGACTTGCACCCAATGGAGACATTTACTCCCAAGACGGCAACCTTGTCGGGAAATTGACCAACGGCGTTCCTAAAATGTTCGACTAAATTGTAATCGAATTATGTGAGTGATCGAAATGTATGAGTGTAGTAAATAAAATAAAAAACAAATATTTTTTTACTCGCATTCCGCGCCATCTGGACAACAATCTGTTGGTGCTGTACACGCTGGATTATTTGATATATAACCAGATATTTTATAACACTTTCTTCCTCTGTTGGTGATGGGGGTGTTATAATCCGCGAAGCATACACGCCCATTACTTGTATTCCATGCAAATGACTCTGGCATATAACTACTAATGCAACCAGTTGAATATGGAAAATCCAATCCAAAAAAGTTATCATTATACCAATGTTTCCAACAACACGGACCTACCTGATACACACCGTCTCCTGTGCATGTTGAATAACAAAACCCTCCAACAAGGTTTGGGTAGTCGGATCTACATCTCTTTCTACAAATGGAAATTCCCAACCCCATAGTCGTAATTGTGCTTCCCCCAGGACAATAACAAGTATTATCAGTCTCCTCACCAAATGAAGGACAACTAATACCGTTTCCATAAACTTCATAATCATCAATATCAATTCGAACTCTCTTGTGCATTCCTAATGGTAATATTTTAGTTAAATTATTTGAAAAATTTCCAACCAATCTTATTTCTTTCGTTGATATATAAAAAACCAACCTATTATTATTATAATTTTTTTTTACATTATTTATTACAAATACATATTTCTTATATCCAATTTCCATAACTGTTGTTGGTTTGAAATTTTCTACACTATTGAAATCACTGATAAACTCATCTATATTCGATAATCTTACATTACGATTTTTATTTAAATCAAAATCCACAAATACAACCTTTTCTGGATTATTTTTTATATATTCAAATACATCATTTGACCTTCTTGGATGATCGTCACTAGTATTTGGATGTTCGGGTAAGTGGGTAAGTGGTATTATTTCATTTTTAGATTTATGAACCTGGTATGTTAAAATTTTATTTACCCTAGAAAATGTAATTTTATAATTAGAATCATATCTTTTTTTTATTTTAGTTATTTTTACATCACCTCTCATAACAAACTCAAACACTCTTCCTGTTCCTGATAAATATAAAGGATTTTTCTTAAAGTTTTCTAATTCACATTGATGCATTATATTTTGATATACTATATTGTTCATTTGCATATATGTGGTAATTGTAGTTTGCATATACTCAACTGCTTGTGTGCGTTCGTTTTCATTTAACATTGAAACTAACATTTTTCCTTCATCTGTTAAATCGATAAATAAATTTGTTTTTAAAGTTCTTACAAAATTTTCAAAATCATTACTGAATGTTGAACAGTTTATAGTAGAATTTTTAAATTCATTTTCCAACAAAGCATTAAAATTAATTAATTTATTTTTCACCTTTGTATCGACAAATGTTTTAAAATTTAAAAGTTCAAGAGACATATTTATATATTATACATATAAAAAGAAAAAACAAATATTTTTTATTTTTTATATAAATATAATGTAATAATGAATGAACAAATGAACGAACTTTCCTTTGAAAATATATATAAAAAATATAACAGTTTGATCAAAGATTCCGAGTATGTGTTTGTAGGGTGGGTTTCATCGTGGATTCTGTTTTTCATAATGCTTCCATTGATGATTCGCCTCTTCGGAAAAGTCAAAGGCGCAATTTTGAATTATGGTTTTAGTTATATATCCATGATTCTCATTATTCTTGGTTTAGATTTTACTATACACGCATGAATTTTCCAACTCTTCTCGTTTTTGGGCGCAATCGTTTATGATTATTATTTCTATGCTTTCTCGTTTTGTGTGTCGATAACGATACACTCGAATCCAATGACCGATGGTTGCGATGATGGCGACGCGTTTGCGAATTGTCGCGAAGTGAATGTGATTTCGTTCCTCGTTTGCTGTGTTGTTTGGTTTTCAAAAACAATTGAATATAATTTAAAAGCTTCTCTCCAGATTTTTTGTATTCGACATCTTCTCTCGAGGACGCGTCGTCAAACGGCGTATTTAAAGAAATATAATTTGCGTCGTGTAAATTCAAGCGAGGACCTTGGTGTGCATTTTTTACGGAACCCATTCTCTCGCTAATCGCGGCCGTAAACTTTCTTGTATCGACGATGGTTGATGCGAGCGGGCTTTTCAGATAACGCCGAATCATTTCATTTACGGAGAGCGTTTTGACATACGGTTTCACATTTAAATATAAAACATTTTCGTGTCGCATATCGGGATGGTTCAAGTCGTCGACAAAACAAACTTCCGCTTGATTAGAGATTCCGGTAATGCGCAATAAATCGTCATAGGTTTTATTTTGGCTCGTTCGCCCCGGTTCTATAACCTTTCCATTGATCATATACGCTGCGATGATTTTATCGAATAAACTTATATTATCATTTTTGCTGCTGCTGCCGCCAACCTTGTAGTCGAAATATTTTGCAATGTGTTGCACCCACGAGCGCGGTCCCTGGTTGTTTGTGTAAATGAATACTCCGCTACATGTTCCGCTTACTTTTTTTCCATAAATATATTTCAGAGTTTCAATCATTTTCGGACGAACGAATTCGGGGAACAAGTCGAGAATTTCGTTGAATCTCTCGAAAATCGATCCCGAAAAATCTTTATTGTAAAATGATATTGCGTCGATAAATGATCCGAGTTGCGAGAAATATCCGAGCGTTTCATCCACGTCCAATACGGTGTATTTTCCTTTTATCATGTTATACTTTATTTATAATTAATATAAATCGTTTGGTATATTATATCAATATTTTATTTTTGATGTAATTTTTATTAATTAGTTGTTCAATAGGGCGATTTTGTTTATACCACTTCAAATCTTCAAAAGTGTAAAAATTTGATTTTATTGTTTAAAACATAGCAAGATTTTATTTTGCCGTATTGACATTTTTTTAAATAATATGTATTATAAAGTAAATATATTATTTTTTAAATTATTATAAAATATAATATATTTTATTTTTGATATGAATTTTATGTTCAAGTCAAAAGAGCAATCTTATAAACAATGCCATTAATCGTTAATGTTAAATAGTTCGCAGATGGAACACCAGCGACGGCAGTTGTTAGAGTATTCCCCGATAGAACTAAACCAGCACCACTTCCAGCAACATTATCTTTTGTAGCAAGTGTGAGCGTAGCACCTGCGGTAGTTGAAGAAGCAACATTTATCGCCAAACTTCCTGTGGTGGTTCTAATATTATTTCCATTCATGTCAAGAGGTCTAAAAGAGTTGTTCTCATTTTGTGCTCCATTAAAGTTGAATGTTTCTAAAATAGAACCATTTACAGAATTAAAAATTGATAATGTCCCATCTTGATTTAAAGCACCAACATTCTCAACTTTTGTTTGTATTCTGCTCCACTCAATAGGTGTTGCTGTTCCATCTAATGCGTATGAAGAAATAGCAGATATAGCATTTCCAGCAGTTGGTGCTACTGACTTATCCATTCTTATTACACAAGCACCAACAGCAGAAGGAGATGCTTCTTTAAAAATAAAGTTTGGTGTAGCAGCTGTTCCAGATTGTGAAGAAAAGTTTTGGAATACTTGTGTAGTTGAGTTTATAGAAGTTGATTGACAATCTACAACTGAACCTGAACCTTGTAATTTTGCATTTCCACCAGCCACCAAAAATAATCTTCCATTTGTTGACGTAATATCTAATCCATTAACATTTGTATCTATAGTTGAAAAATTACTAACACCAGAATTAGGAATATATGTCTGCTGTATTCTACAACTTGTAGAATCACTAATCAAATCCATATCACTTGTTAAAGGAGTTGCCCCAGTTTCAACACATTTAATTTCAGTTCTTGCCTCCAAAGTTGAGGCGTTTGCTTGTGAATTATTAAAGGCAACTCTATTATTTGCTGTATCTGTTGAAACCATAGAACATGAGACAGACGAATTTTTTGTTGAATTAATACCAATACTAGTAGTATAATTTGCTGGTGTATCACTTGTAGTTAATAATAAGTTTGAACCAGAACTATTTAATGTTTGTTGATAAGTATTAGAAGCAGATGTATCATTCTTATTTAATATTTTTTGTTCGCTTCCTGCTGACCCAGATAGAGTATTAGATAGAGAAACAACAGAAGCGTCAGTAGTAGAATTACATGTTATATTTTCATTCATACCATTACCACTTACAGATAATGTATGATTTGTATTATCACTAAAATTAGTATCAATCGTATTAAAAGTATATCCACTTAAATTTGATTGTGCTTGGACTTTACTTGAAGATGTAATACCACTATCTATATATTCAATCTCCAACTCTCCAACAATAGCAGTTTGATTTAGTGTTGTAAAACCACTTCTTGTGGTAGATACTTCATTAAAACTTTCTTTTATTTCTGCTAATGTCCCACCCGTAGTTTGAATGTGGATTGTTTGCGACAAATCGATTACTCCGTCATTACTCGCACCATCTAATGCTACTGCTGCGAAGTTGAATGTATTTGTAATGGGGTTTTCAAGATTTACTATAGGGGCAAGAGGATTTGTATCATCAACGAATATATTGTTTCCACCTGTTATTCCCGCGATAGTACCTGTAGGTCCAATTGGACCTGTCGGACCCGTTGGACCTGTTTCTCCCGTTGCTCCTTGAATACCTTGCTGACCTGTCGGACCCGTTGGACCTGTTTCTCCCGTTGCTCCTTGAATACCTTGCTGACCTGTCGGACCCGTTGGACCTGTTTCTCCCGTTGCTCCTTGAATACCTTGCTGACCCGTGTGACCCGTTGGACCTGTTGGACCTGTTGCACCGGTTGTCGGACCCGTTGGACCTTGAATACCCTGCGGCCCTGTCGGACCTGTCGTGCCACTACTACTACACACTGAACATAGAGTTTTACAGCATGATTTATTACCTAAATACGAATTATAACTTGTATATGTTGACATTTGTTAAATAATATCTATTATAAAGTAAATATATTATTTTTAAATTATTATAAATAATATTATTTATTATAAAATAAAAAGAAATAATATTATATTAAAACATCAATTACTTTAATAAATGAAACGAAAAATAAGATTAAATCATGCAGATTACAAGAAAATTTTAGCGTATTACAAGATCAATATTCCACCAGGGACTTCATTTGCTGCGCTGAAAAAAAAAGCGGAAGATGCGCTGATCAAAAAAATATGCAACTGCACCAAAAAATTAAAGAGTAAATTTAGAGAAACAAAGGCAATAGGTGTGTGTGCAGAAAGCGTTCTCAAAAAAAAGAAGCTGATGTATCACCGGTTTACGTGTAAGAAGCCGGCTCATTTTATCCCCAAGTCAAAACGGCTTAACCCGCTTCATAAAATAACCAGAAAAAATATATTAGAATAATTTATAATAATATATAAAACCAAGGAGAGATAATATATATTATAGAAGCAATTATATCGCATTATTATAGCAGCAATTCATCAACCGAAAAGAAAAATGTATACCGAAACATACAACGATAAATATACTATTTGCATCGGGAGGTCACAAGAAGAAAATCAAACCCTCGTTTCGAAAACCAAAAAAACGAATCAGAATGCGCTGTGGTTTCACGTTGGAAACGGATTTTCAAGTCCACACGGCGTTCTGATCGACAAGTCGAAAAACACGGCGACAAAGTATGACAAGGATGCGATTCTAAGAACAGCGACGCTTGTAAAGCAGTATTCGAGAGAAGCCATTAAGACGCTGCACGCCGTTACTGTCGAATATATTGCGATCAAATTTGTCGAGAGCACCGACGTGCCCGGTAAAGTTCATCTAAAAAAAACTCCAAACAAGGTTATTGTTTAGAGAAAGGATTATAACCGATGTGATAGTGCAAAACTGTCGATACGATCAAATCTTTTTTGGATTTTTTTCGAGTGTTCAGAGTAAATGTCCGCAATGGATTGGTTTGCCCATTTTTTCAATTCCCCAAATTCGTTTATATTGGACTGAATGTCTGATTGAATAAGGGATGTATTTTTTTGATTTTGAAACGTGTCCAGCATTCTGAAAACAATATCCGTCCCGGCATTTTGAATCGCTACCAAAAGATCGAGAATTTGACGACTCACGTTTGCGTTGCGCTGAATTTGAAATATGCGGTTTCTGAAATGGGCATCTGTGATTTTTTTGCGCATATATTGCACGCGCAATTCTTGCAAATCGTCTTGTATTTCCATGGACTGCCTGGTTTGAGGAATTTCGTCATAACGAATGTGAATAATCGAATTTGACCAGCTCATTAAAGAACGAGTGTCCGTGAAAGCGATTCTGTGTTTTGCGCATTCCCGGTCTAAAGCACTTGTAACTTGCCAGGTCACTTCACGTCCGCATTGAATGTCAAGTGGGTCGCGAGCCATGCCACCACCATTAGCGCCGGTTCCTCTGCTTCGCATCCATTCCAGGTAATGCGGATTGTGTCCACGCTCTTCGATTTTTCCCGTTTTCCACGACCACAATTGTTTGCAAGAAATGCAAAACATTTGGTCGCATCCTTCCGTTTTGTGAATGTATGTGCCGCAGGACGGGCACGGTTTGGTATCAGTGCGAAGAAGGCGCACGGTTTCAACATTGTCCGCATTGCAAACGTGTTGTTCGACTTCGGCGGAACTTGCGCCTTTCAGTTCGTGGCATTGTGCGCATGAAAATTTCCCACAAGTGCCACATTTCCACGCCGATGAAACAAAACCGCGACATTCCGGGTCACAACATTTGTGTTGAAATGCCGAGTGGTTGTCATTTTCCAGATGATGTTCGTTGAAACCCTCATTTCTCTTAGCCCTTTGATATTCATAGCTCACTATCTTTTTTCTCGCAACAAGTTCGCGAATTTGTCGGTTGATGTCTTTGAGTTCATTTGCGTATTGTTCGCAAAGTATTCGTCGTTCGACTGCCGGTTGAGTTGCAGGCAGCATTGCAACCTGTTGCTGCAAAAGGATTGTGGATGTGTGTTTGCGGAGATCGCCTTGGATAAATCCGTCCGAGAAATTCGCTTTTAGAAACTGACCTGTCCATTCCGTGTTACAATTCATACATTTTGGTCTACTTACTCCATCGCTTGTGATAAACGTCTTGTAGCAAACATTGCACGCTTCATATGGACACCCCATACAGCCAATGCGTTTTCTTCTTTTTTCTGTGAACTTTTCACAACAACATGCACACTGTGTCGACGACATTTGAACTCGAATTGAATTAAACCTATCAATCATTTAGTAAATAATAAAAAAATCAATTTACATTTTTGTCATTTGCATTATTATTTTTTTATTATTTTTATTTATTGTGTGATTGAGGCATATTATACAATCCGTCACACGTCGCCATCGCAGGAGAACATTGATATTGATATTTTGTCCATTTTTCCTTTACAAGTTCGTCTCGCTCTTTTTGGAGAGAATCGCACTTTTTCGAAATGATGGAATAATTTTCAAGCATTTGTTTTAGTTCAGCTTGAAGACGCTCATTTTCATTTTTCAAATCTTGAATCAATGACGACGACGACATATAATCGGGTTTTACAGATAGATAATTCACGAATGTATAAATCAATTTTATTTTTATTTTTTATGCAAGTAGTCAAAAACAGAAAGTATAACTTCTTCTTGTTTTGTAAGTTTTTGAAAGAGAAGCACTTCATCTAATCGAAGTTGAAACATTTTTCTGAAATGACTTCTACATAAAAGTTGCACGCCTGAACTGAGAATTTTTACATCACAAATAAAGCCCCCCTGTTTCAAAATGACTTCATTGTCTTTTTTTTCGTGGTTATCATCGTCACTGTTGCATTTTTTCGATTTATTTTTACTAGTATCAACCAGCGGAATGTATCGTATGAATGCGCCGTGGTGAATGTCTTGAAGTTCTTCTACGTAACGATAATCCGACAGCTTTAAAAGCATGGACTCCAGTTCATCGTCTTCCAATCCTATTCGCATTAAAACATTATATTTAATAGTATTTATCTTATCATATGATAGCTTCGATATGGACAATAACTTGTCACTTTCAATGCTTTTTAGAAGCTCGTCCACGTTTATATCATCAAATGAGTCGCCGCTCATATAATTTAATTTATATAATATATACAATACAACACATATATTACATGACGAATATTTAAGTTATATTTTTTAAATGAATTAAAAAATATATTTTGTAAACCAACACACAATAAAAACAATAAAAACATTTAAGATTCTTCTTCTTCTTTTTCTCCTTCTTCTTCTTCTTCTTCTCCTTCTTCATGGTTCACGTCCGTGCAACCCGTGGTATTTTTTTCTTGGATTACACTTTCACTTGAACTAGTCGAATGATGAATCCGGTCTTCCAGCTGTCGCATTCTTTCTTCCCATTCTTCAAGTTTTCCGTTTAGTCGCTCGACTTGTCCGTTTAGTCCTTCGACTTGTTGTTTAAGGGCTTCATTTTCTTCTTTGAGCGGTATAATAGTATCAACAATGGATGCAAAATTCGTGGTGTTCATAATATTGTCAACAACCCCGTTAATAAAAGCACCGTCGTTGATTAAATCATTCAAGTCGCCTGCCGGAGCTGCTGCTCCTGTCCCGGAGCCAGAGCCGTGGCCGCCGCCGCCACCATTTGAAGATTCGACTGCCGCCAATCGTTCATCGATTTCCTTCAATTGTTCAAGACAGTCGCCGATACTGAGTTCGTGTTCGCTCAGCTTGTTATCATGAGTTTTAAACATGAGAAGCGGATGAATGGGAATTCCGTAAAGCGGTCCTGCCGTTTTTACAGGTGGTGGAAGAGGCGGTAGACCCGTCGCCTGTCGAGCCATATGCTGTTGCTGCTGTTGGTTTTGTGGCGGTTGTTGTCGAAATTGGCCTTGGCCTTGACCTTGACCTTGGGGTAAAGGGGCGCCGCGCATTTGCGCGTGTTGCGGTGGCGGCGGCATGCGCGGATTAAATTGCGGCGGCGGAACACCGGTCCTTTGAAGAATGCGATTTGCAGGCGGAGCATGTGACTGCATATTCATTGCTGCCCCTGGTCCAGATGGTAACGGATTAGATCGACGACGTCTTGCTGCGGATAATGCTGCATTACTACTCATGTTTCTTAAAAATTGTATAAAATAATAATATAAATGTTACTAATAGTTTATTTTTAAATTGTTTCCGCACGTTATTATTTTTTATTTCACTTAATTATTTTTCATTTCGCTTAATTATTTTTTCATTTAAGCCACCATTTTCATTTTAATGACGTCGTGTGATTTATAGTCGCGCAATTCAAAATCATCAATAGTGTAGTCATTAATATTTTCCCTTTTTATATTCACCGCAGCTGTCGGAAATTTATAAGGCGCCCTTGTCAATTGTTCTTCAATTGCATCCAAATGGGATTCGTAAATGTGTGCATTTCCTAAATAATATATGAATTCGTGCGCTTCGAGGTCGCAATGTTTTGCCAAGAGGTGCGTTAAAAAACTGTAGGAAGCAATGTTAAACGGCACGCCTAAAGCCACGTCTGCGCTCCGCTGAAACATGCAGCACGACAATTTATTTCCCGACGTGACATTGAATTGCACCAGAATGTGACACGGCGGCAGCGCCATTTCGTCCAGCTGGCACGGATTCCATGCCGACATGATCATTCTTCTAGATGTGCGCTGCGCCGGATCTTTCAAACATTTGATAATGTATTCCAGCTGATCGACACCTTTGCCGTCGTAATTTTCGTCGCAAGTCGTATATTTTGCATTGAAATGGCGCCACTGGTGGCCGTAGACCGGACCCAAATCGTTTTCGCGCAAATGTGTGAGTCCTCTGCTGTCTAGAAAGTCACGCGACGCATTTCCGTTCCAAATGGTTACACCCTCTGCTTGCAGGTGCTCATTATTCGTGTCACCCTTGATAAACCATAGCAGCTCTTTTAGACACGTCTTCCACGCAACGCGCTTGGTCGTTAGAATGGGAATTGCGCCGTGGTCCAAAGAAAAATGCATGGCTGCTCCAAACACGCATTTCGTGTTTCCATTTCGACCTTGTTCCAACGTTCCTTCCGATAAGATATCTCGAATCAAGTTCAAGTATTGTTCTTCTTCTGAATTATTATTTGCATCAGTTGATTTTTCTTTAATTACGTTTCGTAACATTTAATAATACACGTGTAATATTGTAATATTATTACACGACTTGTCTTTATACATTTATTATTTATGTTTCACATTTTCATTTATATTTTTTATTAAAATAATATGAATTAATGAATTAATTCATTAATTCATTAATTAATTCATTTTTAAGAAATTTATTTCTGTTTATAAAACATACAAGTATTTTTTATTTTCATATATTAAAAATGGAAGATGTTGAAGATGCTATTTCCGATTCTACGAAAAAAACAGAAGGATTTTTCAAATACGTGTTTAAAATGGGCGATTATGAGCAGTCGGTGCTTATGAATATAGCGCAATACACGGTTGTGGCAATTATACCCGTTATTATTGTCCTTTATGTGAATCATTATTACATTCCGGATGTGGACGAAGAAAAGAGTTCCCTGGTTATTTTAGCAGAAATGTTTGGACAATTGTTTTTCATTCTCTTTTCTTTTTATTTCATTCATCGAATCATTTGTTATTTTCCGACATATAGCGGATTAAAGTATGGCGACTTTAGCGTTATTCAACTTATTCTCATCCTTCTCTTCATTTTTATTTCCATGTCCAAACATAAACTCGGCGCAAAAACGCTCATCTTGATCGAGCGCTTTGAAGACGTGGTCGATGGAAACTCCAGTATGAAAGAGGGGTATAAGAACAAAAAAGACGGTAACGGCGGCGGCCAAGTTCGAGTGACGCAGCCGCTTTCTAATGGTGGCGGCGCACCTTCAAGCAGTTTCATGTTGAACGGCCCCCCGCCCCCACCACAGCTTCAGCAGCGGTCACCCGATTTTAACGCCATGTACGCGCAGCAAAATAATCCGTTAGTCGGAGCATCGACGCCCGGAATGCCGCCGGGTATGGTCGCGGAATTTGAACCGGCTGCTGCAAATGAACATTTGGGTGGAAGTTTTTTTTAACGTAAATTGTGAAATAAATAGTTGAGGATTTTATAATTTATTTTATTTACATATACTATAAACTAAATTATACAAATAAATTAAATATAAAAATGAATTCGAGTTTCGACCATTTGCTTCATGCTATCATTTTAGGAGTTTTGCTCTACTTTGTCATGTTGTTCGTTCTTAAACAGAGTTACAGTGTAGCGCAAGACAGGAGCATGTTGATCGCCGCGATAGCATTCATTTATATGATGTTGTTCGGCCATTCGCTTCCAAAAAGTGTGAACCGAAACATATTGTAAAAATATATTTTTTTATAAATATTTGATACTAATAATATTTTTTATTTTTATAAAAATATTATTTATATTATATAATATAATTATCAAACATGTCTATGTTAATTGGCGGTTGTGCAGGAACGCAATATGGATGCTGTAATGACGGCAAAACATCAAAAGTTGATACAACTGGTTCAAATTGTCCTACTTCTGTTGCTGTTAAACGCGAATATGACCAGATTTTATCTGGCGATTGTAAAATTAAAAAATGTAAAAAAGTTTCTAATGATAATTATACTCATAAAATCACATTCAGCAAAAAAAATATTAGCAATGTTTTAATGTATCAAGTGTGGTCCGATAGTTCGGTCGAGTTAAATAATGATCGTATAGTGAAAGAAGTCAAAGCAACCACGTGGGTAGAACGCGCTTTTCGCAAAGTTGTGAATGATGATGTTACTACTAGATCTACTACTACACCCAAATCCGATTGTACTTGTACACAAGAATACAATCCCGTAAAATGTGAAAATGGTTCAGTATATAGTAACCGTTGCAATGCTAACTGCGCGGGTCAAACAAACTGTGAACCATTTTCCGAAGAAATCCCTTCTTTTACCGTTCCATATACCCCGACCACCGTTATGGAACTAGATGATGGTGAATGTCCTTTTCATCATAAAGGGAAAAACTGTAATGAACATGATCAATGTAGACACGTGTTTGTAATTAAGCGCGCCCTTGTAAATAAATGCGGCCAAGTCGTTTTTTATGTTTCGTCTGAAGACATTGTGCTTCCGTCTAACCCCAGTCAAGAGCTGAAGCGTCTTAAGAAAATTCCTTGTGGGCCATATCATAACGTTCGACTCGACATGGATGAAACTGATACACTTTCAACCGAAGGATAATGCGCCCGCGCCTAAAATTTAAACATTCGTTACCATTACCATTAATTTTTTATCATTTTTTATTATATTTGTTCATTGTATATTAAAAACGATAAAAAATGCCTATAAAAAAAATGTTAGATAAATCCCGTAAAGAAACCACTCGAAGTAGTAAGATGCGTGATTTAGGAGTAATATTTTTTGCCCTTGGATCAAATACTTCCACATTGTTGTCTCTTGAAGACAAACTGAAAAACGCTATTAAAGATACGTTAAATCTTATAAATTTCGATAGAGATACATCTTTTTATAACTTAGGAAAAGATTCACTCGATATTGTTGAATTTACTATAGAACTTCGAGATAAATATGGGATTAATATACCTGATAATAAGTTTAATGAAATAGATACATATAATAAACTACTTAATTACATACAAAATAATTAACAGCTTGAATTTTCGTAATACTTTTTCATATTCCCTCGATACTCTTGAAAACCAGCATTTATTTTCAGGTTTGAAAATGTAGAGCCAAATATAGTATCATTCTCATTATTTCGAATGTTATTATTACCGTAGCCGTTACCTTGGCCGTTACTGTTGCCGTTATCGCGACTATTTCGACGAATTGCGTGGTCGTGGCTTGCGAGCGCGTGTTCATCAACAATTTTTTTCGCAGTTATGTCCAAGTATGTTTTTAGTTTATCGATATTATGCGCAGTTTTAGCAGATACTAATGTGACAAAGGAAAATTGTGTTGTTCGAGACATGACTGTTTCAGGGATTTCAACCTCGGGATTTACGTCATATTTATTAAAAATTAGAAATAGTTTAAAGTGTGGTGAAAACAATTTTTGATTTTCTTCAACGTATTTATTCCATTTTGAAAACTGTTCGTCTATATTTTTCTCAACGTCAATAACAACCAGGATGATTTCCGCACCGCGAGCATACATTGGAAGCAGCGAATGGTAACGCTCTTGTCCGGCAGTATCCCACATCTCAATTTTAATATTTTTTTCGACATTATAAATCATGTATGCTGCACCAATTGTCGAACAGTTATAGGAATTGAAGCAATTATTTATTATTCTTATAGCAATGCATGTTTTACCAACCGCAGAGTTCCCGAGAAGGACCAACTTTATATTTTTAACCGTTTTATTATTATTGTTATTGTTATTATTGTTATTATTGTTATTATGCATTATTATATTTGTATTATTTTATATTTTATATCTTATATCTTAATTAAGATGAATAGAGAAAATATAAAATAAAAATATTTAGAAATGTAAATATATATCTCTTTAATATATGTAATTATAAAAAATCATTTTAATAAATGACAGTATTTGTTTGTAAAGATTGTGTATTTTTATGCAATTATGAAAGTGACTATAAACGACACCTTAAAACAAAAAAACATATAAAAAATATAGAAAATACAAACGATCATCATAATAGTGGGAATAAAAAAGGTGATAAAAAAGGTGATAAAAAGGGTGATACAAAGAGTGATAAAAAAGGTGATAAAAAGGGTGATACGAAGAGTGATACAAAGAATGATACAAAGAATGATACAAAGAATGATACAAAGAATGATACAAAGAGTGATACAAAGAGTGATACAAAGAGTGATATAGAAGATGATTTTTTACTACATGTAAATGTAAATGCGGCGCGTATAGATAATGGCGTCGGCGTTGATTTTGATCTTGACATTCACGACTGCGAATGTGGCAAATCGTTCAAATCGTCCAGCGGACTACGAAAGCATAAACGCCACATGTGTTCCACAAAGGACAATATTATTATGAAACTTATCAAAGACAATGCCGAAATGAAGGAACTCATGCGCGAGCAGCAAAAATTCATGCGCGATCAGCAAGAGCAGTATCACAAACAACTGGTGGAGATGATACCAATGGTGTGCGCAACCAACAACACAAACTTGATTACGAATAATCACAACCACATGAGCATCAAACAAAAATTCAACCTGAATGTGTTTTTAAATGAACAATGCAAGGACGCTCTCAACATTGGTGATTTTATCAACTCTCTCCAAATAACGCTGGATGATTTAAGCGTGACAAGGGAAAAGACGCTCGAAGACAGCGTAGAGAATATTTTTCTCCGGGGTCTCAAAGAGCTGGATATTTATAAACGCCCCATTCATTGCACGGATCACAAGAGAGATGTAATGTATATCAAAGACGAAGAAAAATGGGAAAAGGACGAAGGAAATATCAAACTGAAAGATACCATTGGTGTCATCTCTCGAAAACAAATTAAAAAACTAAAAGAATGGAAGGATTCCGATCCCGAAGTTGCAAAAACGACATCGGTAAAAAATGATAATTTTTTGTTAACACTCAATCATGTGTGCACTCCGATTACAGAAACAAGCGAAAAGCGCCTTATTAAAAACATTGGCAAAGAAGTGCATATTGATTGATTGAAAATACGACGATGTGCTAAAATATTTTTTTTATATAAAAAGCAAATATTTTAGTAATATATAATTAATTAGATATATAAATACAAAATGAAAAATCGGTCAGAAAATACAAAATCTAAATCTCGAATGAAAGCTTTTGAATACTTGAAGAAGGGTGTTCCATTTTCACACGGAACCTATAAAACAAGCTTAAGCTTAGATTCTATATCTGAATACTTGAAGAAGGGTGTTACATATGGAACCCATACAGTAAGCTTAAGCTCAGATCCTATAGCGGAATTGACTGCTATGGCACAACAAATGAATATAGATTTTTTTTTTGAAAAAGATATAAAATTTAGGGAATTACCCGATTCCCGTGCTCCAACTGAAGGAACAACATGGTATTATCTTTCAGGAAAAGAATATTCTGATCAGGATAAATTGGTAGCATATTCGGGAATCAATGAATTTGACAACAAATATGTGTTTTATACATCCGATGGTTTGAATTTATTAGGTCTACCTACTGTAGATGAAAACTCCCCGGACGCTGACTGGTATCTATTTAACAACCTGTTTAATATGAATTTTGGTATAACTTATGAAATTTGGAGTGACATAAAACAAAATGGAGCACAATTCGGTCTTGCCGCAATGGATAAACGACCGGGTGTGTCACCACAGCCGACACCGCCGCCGCCGTAAATGTAAATATTATAAATAAAAAATCTAAAACCGCGTTTAAAATAGAATAGGTTGAAAATAAAATATTTGCCATTATGTATAATTATTTTATTTTCACTATATTTCGGTAATAGAAAGAAAGAAGGGGAAAGGTATGGCAAAATACTATAATGATTTAAAAAGATATAAAAGCGAATATGGTAGTGCGTACGGCGGTGGCGGTGGCGGCAGCAGCAGTGGCAGGGTTTATACTCCTTTATTGCCGAAGCCGGTTGTTCAAAAAATAACAACCAAAATCAATATCGAGATGGATGTAGAAACGCTGGATGATTTAATCCACCTGGGTAAAAAAGTCGGAACGGAATTCAAGTTGGAGCCGTATATCGAGTATAACATTGATTTAGCCATGGTTTGCGACGTATTGCCGGAAATGGAAGATTTAAATGCAATGGTCGGACAAGAAGAATTTAAAAGGCAGGTTGTTACGCTGATTTTATATTACAGTATGCGTTTGAATCGTAAAAATGACGACTTGTTGCACACCGCGATTTACGGCGAACCGGGCATCGGCAAGACCGAATTCGCGCAAAAGCTGGCGAAAATTTATTTGAAACTGGGCGTATTAAAAAACAATATATTTCGAAAAGTTCGTCGAAGCGACTTGATTGCCGGGTTTTTAGGACAAACCGCCTTGAAAACGGCAGAAGTGTTGAAGTCGGTTCGCGGCGGCGTGCTTTTTATTGACGAGGCGTATTCGATTGGAAACAGCAGCGGAAAAGATACGCAGGACTCGTATAGCAAGGAGTGCTTGGACCTAATCAATCAAAGTTTGACGGAAATGCGCGAAGGCGATGACAAGTATTTCATTTTAATGATTGCGGGATACAAAGACGAGCTTAAACGCAATTTTTTCGGAATGAATGACGGACTGGAACGGCGATTCAGCATACACTTTACAATGGAACCGTATAACGCGAAAGAGCTGGTGGATATTTTCATCAAAAAAGTGCTGGAAAGTGGATGGGGAATAGAACGCGGGGCGTTGACCGAGGAGTTCATGAAGGAACATTACGGGTGTTTCAAGTTTTTTGGGGGCGACATGGAACTGCTATTTGTTAAATGCAAAATCACGCATTCCAAAAATTTACTGGCTGGAAAAAGTAAAATGAAGCGGTGTATTTCCGACACGGATGTAAAAGATGGTTTTGAATTATTCATGAAGAATTCGAGCGGCGTCGACCCAATGACGTCATTGATGAAATCCATGTATATTTAGGTATATTTAGAATTAAGAATTATTTATAATATATTTATGAGACATGAGATATAACATATTTCATAAATATATTATAAATAAAAAATTGAAAAAAATAATATTATAAAAATAGTTATTAGATATTTCAAGTCACTTTAATAAAGATAAGACAGTTCCGCGAAAATTATAATGAGTGAAACAGTCGTTGATATTCCGTCGTCGTTGTCGTCGCCGCCGCCGTTGTCAAGAGACCGTTTCGCAGGGAGAAAATATCAGTTGCCAAGGCAATCTTATCCAGATTTGCATTATTTGCGACAACCGAATCAGCCATTTTCATCGTCACCTTTATCTTCACCATCATTGTCACCCGTGTCGCTATATTCCCCAGAAACTTCAACAATGTCCATCGACGGAGAATTTGATGAACGCGTTGATGTGATTCATTCGACGGCGCCAGCGACGGTAACAAGTGCAACGATAACAAGTGCAACGGTAACAAGTGCAACGGTAACAAGTGCAACGATAATAAATATTGATTTGGCAAGGGCGTCGGCGCCCCCGCTTTCTGATTCTGATGATGAAATTGAACCTGATAAACAAGAAGAAGACGAGAACAGATGCATTATATGTTATGAAAACTTCAGAGAACCTGATCCATCATGCGAGTGTCGGAGTGAGAAGCACGATGAAGACGAAGAGTTTGAAGAAGAGTGCTACATAAAACGAGAAATTCCCGATTTTTGCCAGACATGCAAATACAGCGTTCATCACAAGTGCATTGACGAGTATAGAGCAACTAAAATAAATGACGCAGTGAACAACGATGCGCGTCGTCGATACGACAACGGCTCGATTAATATAAATGGAACATTTAGTATCAAGTGTCTCACCTGTGCCAGAGAAGTCGAGAAAATACACATTTCAAGAAATGGCGATATTCAGATTACAGGCACGCAAAGGCAATTAGGACAAGGGGGACAATCGGGACAAGGGGGTAGGGAGCAATCGTCTGAAAGCGAATATGACCAACGCCGGCGCGAGCGCGAGCGCCATCAGTATGAAAGACAAGCGCAAGTGCAAGAAATATTACAAAACAGAATGCAAAGAAGAAGGATGCGAGGACAAAGATGTGAATATTGTAAGAACAAAATGTGCACAATCTGTTTTGGTATTTTAATCATCACCACTATATCGTTGATATTGTTTGGGTTGATAAGGTAAAATGTAAAAGGTAAACCCCAACCCCATCCCCATTATTGCAAAAATTTCAAAAAAGACCCATTAAACTTTTTATTCATTTCCTGCGCGAGTTCATCCTGTTTTGCCATCATGAATGCGCGGTGTGTATTATCTTCGTCGTCTTGATACGTTTGTGCTTTTTTTTTCTGGATTGCTTCTTCTTTATCATAGTTGAACGATTTCAAATTCAAATCGCGAAACACTTTAAGGTCTTGTGCGTTGTTGAATTTTTTAGAATTTACGTAATCTTCGTGTGTAACGGGTATAACGGTTTCAGTGTGCGCTTTTTTTAGGTCTTCATACTGGAGTGAACTAAATAGCCCGCTGGAATGCTCTTGCAGCGCGCCTTGACCTAACGCGTATCCGTTTGTGGACCCGCCACCGTAAATATTTACACTTTCAAGGTCGTTTTTAGAGACGAGTGCCATATTCTCTCTTAGCGTTTGTTTTTTCTTGTCAATGTGTGAAACGCGCTGATCCCACGATGCATTGGTCAAATCATCGCCGCCATTCCCGTCATCGTCTTGTTGTGACCGAAACCAATCTTCATATCCCGCGTCTTCTTCCATTTCAATTTTGCATTTTTCGTAGTGTTCGTTGAACAGTTTATTAAATTCGGCGGCATTCAGTCGTTTTACTTTTTCGACGCACAACTTCATGGAATCTTCGTTTGCGTCCACCGCTTCTTCTTCAATAATTTCATCGTATGATTCTTTCTTGTTCCGATTTTTTCCGGATCGAAAACTGTACACTTGATACAGCATTTTGTATGCGCTGGAAAAAAAAAGAAAATACTCTTTGGGGAGTTGTGACTTGTCTGGGTGAGTTTTAAGAACGGCGAGTTTTGCGCTTCGCATATCTGCTTCATTGAATACGAGCGGTATTTTAAACAAGTTTGTAATGTCTTCGAGCTTATAATTTCGAATGTCTAAATCCAAATCTGGATGCAACATATTTTTTGTCATATGGTGGTATGTTTTGCAGAATTTTTACTAATTTATTATCTGATTTTATATATTTAAATTTATTTAGGTGTATTTATTATATATTCATTATAAATTATATTGTAAATTATATATTCTAATTTATATAAATTATATTGTAAATTATATTAAAGATTTTTGTATTTATAATATATATCCCGACTTTCTGCCGCCGCCACCACAACAACAACAATATCCCCGATATAAGCAAAAAATATGTTTTCAAAATCAAAAAGCACCATGACGAATCAGTTTAAAGAAAAATACACACTCGAAGAACGAATGAAACAATCTTCAACTATTTTGAACAAATACAAGGACTCGATTCCTGTCTACATTGATTTTACGAATATCAATAAAACGGTTGAAAAATCGAAATTTGTAATTCCCAATGGTTTTACGGTTGGACAATTACTGACTGCTATTCGAATGAAGATGAATTTGAATGCTGCGTGTGCATTGTTTATATTTATAAACAATCGTTTGATTTCAGTGACGACTGTGGTTTCAACAATATATGAATCAAATAAAGATGAGGATGGTTTCTTATACGTGTGTTGTTCGGAAGAAAACACGTTTGGATGAAAAGAAGAACTTTAGAAGAAAACAAGGAAAACAAGTATAATATTTTTATTCATGTATAAAATATTTTTATTCATGTATAAAATATTTTTATTCATGTATAAAATATTTTTATTCATGTATAAAATAATTTCTATAAAATTTTAATATTTAAGTAATATATAAACAATACATAAATATTAAAATGGTTATGACAGATTGGATGAGGAGTGTTAAGGAAGCGCTCAAAACAATTCCCAAGAATACCCCAAATCGTTTGAAAGCTGCAATGGCAAAGGCGAAACTTACTTATAAGAAGAAGGGCTCTTCTGAATCGTCTGTATCATCTCATGTTATGAAGCGGACGCATCGACGCCGGCGAAGCGGCAAAGGCAGGAAAGGAATGCGTAAGAGCGGCCGGTCCAGGAAGCATCACCGGGGCGGCGCCATGTCAACTTTGAATCCTGCCAGCTATGACGGTAAAGGTGTTGGGACTTCCGGAGTTGGTATTCAGATTGACGCAACAACAAAATCCACCTAAAACCAAAGCGTTTAGTGACTTATAAAAATACGTATCAGTTATTTTTATAAATCTTTCAAACAAAACGAAAACATTATTATTCCTTACCGTATGCTTGATATGCTAATGCTAATATGCAGTATATACTAATGTAACATTTTTTTCATATCAATATCGATACCGATTTTATTTGCGACATTCTTGTTAAAATATGATAATAATGCGTCTGTGACTGCAGTTGTCGATAATAGAAATAGAGATGATGAAAATACCATTTTTTTATCAAATTCGGTAAAATTTTCATGCGAATAAGGATTGAAACGAATCATTAAAAATAGAATAACGAAATATTTTAATGCCGATTGTATGAGCGGTAAATACATTGTTACAGATTCAAAGTATGCCAAATTTAAAACGACTAATAAATATACGACGTAAAAAATATACAGTAAAGTATAATAAATTTTTTCAATCATTCCAATCTTCATTTCCGTATGTATTATGTCCTTATTTATTTTTTCTTTTTTAAAAGTTTATATCGATTTTCTCTCCGATCTCTCTTTAATCTTAAATGTAAAATGGTATTTAAGAATCTATATAATGATATGAGAAAAAATGATTTTTAAAAGGGTTTATACATGTTCATTTGTAGAGAGATTAGAGAGAAATATATAAATTACAAATTACAAATTCAAAAATTCTAGAAAAGAGAAATAAAAAATCCAGCAAAAATACCATAAACATCACTCTCCATTTCACTGAATATCTTCAGCGAGATGGAGAAAACGACAAGTTTAGGTTTTTTTTAAACTTTTTTTTTAAATTCCAAAATGGACAAAAATAAATGTCCAATTTTCATTTTTAAAAAAGAGTTTCAAAAAATGAAAACCCTTTTTTTTTGACATTTTTTTTGAGTCCAAAAAATACACATTTCTTATGATAAATGATAACGCGCCCTTTTAACAAAACGGTCATGAGACCATAAGCTTTTTTCCGAAAAAAACGCAAAAAACGTGATTTTTTCAACTTTTTCTTGAAAACCAAAAAAAAATCGCAGGACCGTTTTGTCCCCTAAAAAACGAGCATCACAGCTTTTTTCGACTTTTTTTTCGAAATCAAAGCATTTCAAATAACAAAAAAAATAAAAATAAAAAAAAGTGATTTTTTTTTCTGAAAAATGGATCGTTTTGGATCGCACCATAAAATTGCCTTATGGTCTCAAACACTCGTTTTTTTTAAACCGGCTTACTGACTAGCGTGCCAAATACTCGTTTTTTTATTTTAGCTCGCTTATGCTCACATCACTCGTTTTTTTTAAACCGCCTTACCATGAATGCAGCGATTTTACTCGTTTTTTTTGAAAAACCTCGAAATAAAAAAGTTAAAAAACTTGTAAAATGGTCCTCCGAAAAGTGAAATATGGCGATAACGAAAACAAAAAATGCGATTTTCAAGGATGTTTTTATAATCTTGTTGGAAGTTTTGGACATTTTATTTTAAAAATCATCAAAAGATCCTCCGAAAATGCAATTCTTGTAAAAAAATATGGAATTCTCGATTTCGGAGGATCTTTTGGTAATTTTTCGGCTAGATTTCAGCGAGATGGAGAAAATGACAAGGTTACAAGTTTTCAAAACTTTTTTTTTAAATTCTAAAATGGACAAAAATAAATGTCCAATTTTCATTTTTAAAAAAGAGTTTCAAAAAACCAAAACCCTTTTTTTTTGACATTTTTTTTGACCTTGTTTTTTGGAAGTTTTGCATGATAACTAGTAACGCGACTTTTAAACAAAACGGACACGAGACCATAAGCTTTTTTCCGAAAAAAACGCAAAAAACGTGATTTTTTCGACTTTTTCCTGAAAACCAAAAAAAAATCTCAGGACCGTTTTGTCCCCTAAAAAACGAGCATCACAGCTTTTTTCGACATTTTTTTCGAAACCAAATCATTTCCAATAACAAAAAAAATAAAAATAAAAAAAAGTGATTTTTTTTTCTGAAAAATGGATCGTTTTGGACCGCACCATAAATTCGCCTTATGGTCTCAAACACTCGTTTTTTTTAAACCGTCTTACTGACTAGCGTGTCATTTGCTCGTTTTTTTTATTTTAGCTCGCTTATGCTCACACCGCTCGTTTTTTTTAAACCGTCTTACTGACTAGCGTGTCAAATGCTCGTTTTTTTCGAAAACCCTCGAAATAAAAAAGTCAAAAAACTTGTAAAATGGTCCTCCGAAAAGCGAAATATGGCGATAATGAAAACAAAAAATGCGATATTCGGGGATGATTTCGTAAATTCGTTGGAAGATCTGAATCTTTTTTTCGGAAAAAGCCGGAAAATTATCAAAAGATCCTCCGAAATCGCGATTCTTGTAAAAAAATATGAAATTCTCGATTTTGGAGGATCTTTTGGTAATTTTAATCGGTGAAATGGGTAAGAATAGATGCGGATTTATTCGAAAAATTACCGAAAGATCCTCGAAAAACGCGAAATGAGTTTTCGCTCGTTAAAAAACAAGAATTGGACTTTTCGGGGATCTTTTGATAAATTTTCGGTTTTTTCCGATACTTTCTCGGGAATTTTTATCCATTCATTTATTTTTATCCGAAAATGAACGCGAGTGAGTATTTTTTCGCAGCATGTATGAGAGAAAAGGGACAAAAATCAAAAACAAAAACGAAATATAAACATAAACAAAATATAAATTGATTTTTTTTATTTATATTAATATTACACAGGTTCCTGATTACCAATACGATTACCAATGACCGTGAATCCAAATTTGGCTACATTGATGCGTGTGATTGAAGAAAACCAGGACAAAATGACCGAAGGTGAGTATCTTGAAGCCATGAATGCATTGTGCGCGCTTCATCGTGTTGCAACTTCTGCTTTTGTTGCTGCCCCCCCTGCAATTTCTCCTGTAAGCGACGGTTATTCACCGCGCGCCCCATCATCACCGCCATATTCGTCAATATGGGACGACGATGACCAATAATGAGAAATAGCGAGAAAAGTATAAAAAATGAGCAAGGCGAGAGTAATTGCTCGTTTTTTTATGAAAATAATGGTCTACAGGTCTACAGTTTACAGAACCTACAGTTTACAGAACACAAAAACGATTATCAATGGGAATGAATTATTTTCTGCTGTTGAATAATAATTTTAATAAAATTTTCCCCATATATAGAGATTCTCTAACATTAAATTTATCATTATTTCTACCACTATATTTATGATCAAGTAGTGGATTAAATTTGGTTTGATTTTTCAAATATACATCTATAAATTTATGTAAAATAATATATGCATATAATTGTCCAGAACATCTTCGAGGTCCGACGCCAAACACTAAATTTTTATATAAATCTGAATAGTTATGAAATGTAGTTAACTGGTCTAATGGTAGAAAATATTGTGTATTAGTTAACGGGTCAAATCTTTCTAATATTGGAAAAGGGTGATAAGAATATATAATTTTATTTATTAAATTATTAGTTATAATTTCATGAGTTGATAATAAAGATTGGGATAGTAGGGATTGAACGGATACCATTATGTCAGAGACATTAATCATAGGAGAAATGATAAAAGGTTGTAAAATAATACTATAATATTCGGGTTTTTCCCAATCGTCATTAAAAATTGAATATACTTTATTATTATTTTTTATATAACTCAAAATAATGTTTATGGCATTAACTTTTATATTCATATTACCTTTGCCTTTCATACTTATTTCTTTTCTCCATTCGATAGAAGCTTGGAATAACACATCCAAGTCATTTAAATTTATTTCAATGTCAAATAAAAATTTACAAAATGATTGCACAGTTATTTTACTAATTAATTTTGAATCAATAATATGATTTGAATTTATATATTGATTTGTATAATTTTCAATATAATCACCTATCAAGTTAATTTTATTATCGACATAAAAACTAGTTGTAAAGTTTAAAAAATTTGTTTTTACTTGATCCCATTTATCATTATCAACAGATTCTAATGAAATAATTGGTTCCCATGCCGGAGTTGCGACTAAATATTCAATAAATTTACCTTTATCTTTCAAACCAATAACTTTATTAATTAAATTTATATTATTTTTATTTAATTCTTTAAAATATATAATATTACTTATACCATATTTTTTTCCCAATAACCAGAAATAAAATTCTTTAAAATCATAATATCTAATATAATATGAAAAGAAGGATATAAAAATGAAAATAAATAGTATTAACTCAACTATGTTTTCTATCATGTATAATTTTTATATTTTATATATAGAATTATTATATATTTAATATTGAATATTGAATATAATGAAAATATTTGATACATTGAATAGTTTATTTTATAATTCTATCAATAAAACAATAACAAAATTTACAAATTTATTGATAAAAGTTTTATCTATAAAGTTAACATTTAAATATAAAACAAAAAAATTTTATAATTTAGGAATATCAAATCATGTATCAGAATTTGATATTTTATTATTATACATGATTTTTTTAAAACACAAGATAGATTACGGTTTAATAGCAGACGAAAGGTTTAAAAATTATCCAATAATAAAACAATGGACTCATAAAAATAATACAATTTTTGTTAGTAGAAAAGATGGAGATGGATGTGAATCTATTAGAAATAATACAAATATCAATAGTAATGTTTTTATATTTCCGGAAGGAACATTATATTACAAACCAATGATAAAAAAAAGTAACAAGATATGTGTGGCGAATAATATAGTAAAATATAAAAATGTGTTATGTCCTAAAAGAAATGGATTCAATACATTAAAAGAAATATTAAAGCCAAAATATATAACAAATATTACTTTTAAATATATATTTGATGATGAAACATTTTTAAAAGAGTCACAAACACCATTAACAATATCTCATTTATTAAAACATAGACCAAAAGAGATTATTATATGCATTGATAGAGTCAAGGTCGATGCAAATACAGACATTAATGAAATATTCAGGGAAAAAGATCAATTGCTAGATAACATGTAACCAACAAGGTAAATTGAAAATAAAATAAAAAAAACGCATTTATTTTATTTTATTTTTTTACAACTGAGAAATCATGTTTATAGGTTGCGAAATATGAAAGCATAGTCGGGTGTGTTGTCATACGGTAACGAGGACAAGTAGTTGAACACATCGATGTAAGAGGCGGGTAAACCGAGGAACAATTCTTCGGGTCGAATTTTTTTTTTCATTTCGACAAGAGTTTCATTGGAACCGGAAGTTTTCCACGGGAGCGACCCTTTCAACAAGTATGAGACGACATACATGGCTGAAATGAGATCGTCTCTTCTACTGGGTTCATTCCCGTCATGAACATTGGAACTGACGTAGCGCGAAGTTCCGGTAATGCTGATTTTACCGTCGGCATCAGCGGTGCGCACTCTGTTTGCGCGATGTGCTTTGGTTTCGCTGTTAATGTATGTTCGCGCAAGACCAAAATCGATCAAGTAAAGGGTGTCATCGCCGCACTTGGTCATGAAATTTTCGGGTTTGATGTCGCGATGAATGAATCCTTTTTCGTGGACTGCGGAAAGAATTTGCATGATTTGTAGCGCGTATGCGCGAACGAGTGCGACAGGAACGGCTTTTTTATGTTCGTATGAAACGGTTTGGAGTGTTTTGTCGAACAAGTCGATGACCATGTAACGATTGTGGTCGGGAATGCCGTAGTAACGGAGGGTTGGAATGCCGGGTATGTTTGAAAGATGCTGTAAAACGGCGGCTTCGTGTGTTAGTGTGTCAGTTTGCGCGGTTGGCTCGAGTTTGACGGCAACGACTTCGTCCGTGTTTACATTTCTTGCGCTGAAAATGAGTCCGAAAGCGCCTGAACCGATGCGTTTGATCAACTTGTATCGGTCGTTTATCATGGATCAGAGAAATAGAGCGAAGAAGGAAGAAGGAAGAAGGAAGAAAACTATTTGGATGTTGCATTGTAACATTTATTTTTTCAATTTAAAAAAATAAATGTATGATTTTTATGGAATAATGACTATAGGTTCATTTTCATTAGCATGTGTCAAATAAATAATGCAAGTTATACTACCCGAAGAAAACTGAGATGATGCCGCTTGTGTTGCTACAACCTGAACCTGACCCACTCCTGTTACTCGTGTGAATCTAAGTAGTAATGTAAATCCCAGATCAGTGATGGAAACAACATCTGGACTTTGGGTACTAAATGAAAATAATGCAAATGTACCACCACCACCACATGTATCACCACCACCATCCAGGTTGTTTGACGTAGGCTTAGGTATTACTGCAGTAAGTCCGGTTGATAAATCATGTGTAAATGAAGTTATCCACTTCAAAGTAGGTGACTGGAAGATAGTAATGGATGGACTTGTAGCCGAACCCATAAAATTACCGGTGCCTGTAACTGTGAGTTGTGCTGTTGTGCCGATATATTTCGCGAACTCAGATCCTGACATTATGTATGATGTTTGGTCAGCAATAGTCCTAGTATTCCCTAGAGCGAATGCAGCAAACAATCTTATGGTGAATTCGTTATTATTAAAACTACGGCTAATGTTGTATGAAAAAGGGAAATAATCAATGCCATATTCTGAATACTCCCAAAATGCCATAATCGGTGCCGGGGTAACAGTAATGGACGGACTTACAAAAGAACCAGTAAAATTACCCACTCCTGTAACTGTGAGTTGTGCTGTGCCGACATTAGTCACAGTTGCATTTCCTGAGAGCCGGAAAGTAACATCTTGGGGACTGACATCTAATGTGATGACAGACTGTCGGCCATTAAAATCACGGGTAGTATTTAATAATAAAGGATAATAATTACTTCCTTCTGTAAAATACCGCCAAGTCGGAATAAATAATTTCAGGGTATCGGTTTGACCCGTTTGACCCGTTTGGCCAGTTGGGCCCGTTGGGCCCGTTTGGCCAGTTGGGCCCGTTTGACCCGTTTGGCCAGTTGGGCCCGTTTGGCCCGTTTGGCCAGTTGATCCAGTTGCACCTGCACCTGTAGGTTCAGTTGCTACAGTTGCACCTGTTTGACCCATTTGGCCAGTTTGACCCGTTTGGCCAGTTGCTCCAGTTGCACTTGTTTGTCCAGTTGGGCCTGTTGCGTCTATTGGCCTCGTTACGCTAGTTGCGTCTGTTGGTGTATGTTTATTTATTGACAGATGTCTTGTAAGTGTTCTAAAACCTCGTATAGTATGCCAACTATTTGGTATTGTCATAATTTTATAAATATATATAAATTAACGAAATATATTAATTTTTTCTATATATTTTTTTCTATAAAAAACTATTTTAATTTTTAATTATATATTTTATTTTCTACTAGAGCGTTTACGATGACTTCTTCTCTTGTGTGATATTTTTGTATTTTTTGCCCTTTTTTTCATTTTTGATTTTCTTGATTTACGTCGACCGCCATTGTTTGCTCTATCTGCTGCCCTTGCTGCATCTGCTGCCCTTGCTGCATCTGCTGCTCTTGCTGCCCTTGCTTCTGCTGCTCTTGCTGCTCTTGCTGCTGCTGCTGCTGCTGCTGCTCTTGCTGCTGCTTCTTGTGCTGCTTGTGCTCCTTGTGATTGTTGCATGAAATCTCGTCCACGTTGTGTATTTGCTGCGATTTCGTCTTGTAGTTCATAATAATGTTCTTGATTGGGGACGTTGGCGGCAAACTCTAGAAATTCAGGATCATATTGAACCGGTCGACCTGCCGCTCTTACTCTTTTTTGAATAGCTAGCTCCTCAGGTGTTAATTCTTGCTCTTGTTTGGAAGAACTCATAATAATTAAATAATAGTTGTTAGTATATAAATATACACATAAAATATTTTATTATATAAGTTGATATAATTTGTAAAATGTAAAATATAAAATATTAAATAAAAAATAAATTTGCGCACAACTTACATTAGTAAATATTATTTATTAAATGCTACTTACTAAATATGATTATTATATGTGTGTAATAATCAAATTCGGACGAAACCCTAATAATTTTCAAAAACGTATTTATTAATAGTGCATAAACAATTTTTTTCCAATTTTTGATTTGGGAATTCGGTTTGAAGCCAAGTTCGAATGCTTTCATCGTCGGTGTGTTCAAGAAACCATTGACTCAATTCATCCCAAGCTTTCCAGTATTTTACGTATCCGCCGATGACGAGCAATTTGAAAACATCTTGAATATACGGGATATCAATCTTTTCCTTAATAATTTCCTTGCATTCCTTACTATTTTCTTCTAAATCTTCTAATTGAACTTTGTGTAAAAGTAAAAGTGTTCGGTAATCGAGACCGTGTTCTTCAATCGTGGTTGCGAAACGCACAATCATTCGATACGGCGTGTATCCTTCGCAGTGTCCGCCGAATCCAAAATAACATTCAAATTCTGAGCGTTCAACCGGGTACATTGGACGTTCAAGTAAAATGGTAAACGGTTTGCCGAAAATGGTGACATGAATTTTCGCAGTTTGAATATGTGCTTTTGCATGCTCATTGTAACCAAAAATCCACGCGATTTCGGGATGATCTTCAACAAACTTTTGTGCGACGTCGTCATTCACGGTGGAAATCATGTATCCGTGACTCACATAATATTTCTTGTGGAGGTCAGAAAATTTTTCGATAATGGTTTCTTTAGAATAAGGCATTTTCGGATCTAGTTTGTCGTTATTGTATTATTGTAAATCATGTATAAATATAAATAAAATAAATAAATATTCAATTTTTATTTATTTTAACTTGTAAATAAAAATGGAAGCCGAGTCCGCCTATCTTCTTTTCATTGATTTGGACTTGGACTTGGACTTAGAGGATCGTTTTTTGGACTTGGATTTGGACTTGGATTTGGAGGATCGTTTTTTGGACTTGGATTTGGACTTGGTTTTGGAGGAACGTTTTTTTTTATGCATTGTTTTTCCACCACCTAAAAAAGAAAGATTTCTATATTCAGCCATAAGAGTTGCAAGTATTCGATCGTCAATGTCATCATCATTATAACGTATGTTATATTCTCTTACCATATTATCTGTGTTATCAATATCTGAAAATAACCCACGTTGCATCATATCAATAAATCTATCCATTCTTTCAGCATGAGTGTTTCTTCTAGCATCAGCAGCAGCAGTTCGAGCAGCAGCAGCAGCTTGAGCAGCAGCAGCAAGAGAAGCAGCAGCAGCAGTTTGACGATGATTATATTCTTGCATCTCTGTTATAATATTCTCAAAAATGTTAAATTCAACTGGGAAACGTGGATATGTTGTTGAGTACATTTTGTATAGCTCTCGTATGTCAATGTCATCTAAATTTATACTACGTTGTTTTATCATGAAATAAATATTTCTTCTTATCAAATTTATATCATCACCAACAAGAGTAGCAGAACCACGCACAGTATACCCTTGCGCTTGCATAGGATTACGCGCAGGAGTAGGATCGGTGCAAGAATATGGTCTACAAACACCAGGGTTCGCATCACACAGAACTTGCTGTCGTTGTCTCTCAACTGTGGCTTCTTCCATTAACTCCTCGGACGACTCCTGCCTAATCAGCTGAGCATCCATTTCAAGAGCTTGACTATATGCGCGATCCTGATCTGCTATAACGGCTCTATCATCATCCATACGAGAAGAAGAAGAAGAAGAAGGTTCTAACAAAACGTCACGAGGCCATCTATAATAAGTGGGATCATCCATGCTACCTTGTAGTTCCATTCTATGAAGCTGAAAATCTTTTAAACCATTATGACAGATGTTACATACCCCAGTTGTCGCATAACCAGAGAACCCTTCTCGTGTAAACAATGATGCTCTTTCTACCGGAGTCATTTCGTTATAGCACGCCAAATGTAGACATATATGACAATACCGACAAAACGCTACCGGCAACCTCAATGGTTGAAAACACAGGAAACAATCACCTTTTAAATTGTGATCGCTGGGTCCTGTGATAAACTCATTAGGACGTTGTGCAGGACGATCATATCCCGCGGCAGCATAAAGTCCTTCAATACGACATTCTTCTCGGTCTCGACGCTCTCTTTCTTGTCCAATTTCTCTAAATTGTTGTAATTCTGCTTCTGCTATTAATTTCCTTTCTTCTGCGGCTTGTTTTAACATTTGTTTTGTTTGTTGTATTTCTTGTTTTTTTTCTTGTATTTTTTGTTTTTCATCTTCAGTTAAAGGTTGTTTTGGTGGTTTGAAAAGAGCTCTACCATGCACTCCGGTTACAACAGTTCGTGTTCGATTGCCAACTGGAATTTTTATATACTGTAATGCGAGTCGGTCTAATTCAGGTCGAGATGGGATATCAGCATCGCGGTAATTCTGCAAAACATACTGGATTGCGTATATAATATTGTCACTGGTTATTTTGTTTTTTGATCTTGTTTCAAATTCAAGAAATAAACGAAACACTTTTTCATTTGCACTACTACTCATAAAGTTATACTATTTCTAAAAATGTATTATAATAATATTATATTAATAAAATATTAATAAAATATTAATAAAATATTATTATAATATGTTAGTAATAGTTTGAATGTATATTTAAAATTGAAACATCATAGATATAGATGTCAAAAAATCTCTATTCTTAACAATTTAAAACAAATTTCCTAAAAAGAAGAAAAAAGTCGATTCATATTATCGGCTTCAAGTTTATTGGTCGACGGTAAAAACAGTTTTTGAATCAGGCCGTCATCGCGAAACCGAATGGTATAATCTTGCTGAATGCCGTTTCGACCGACGCGCCCCATGGCTTGAATTGTTTTTTCCTGGGTCATGTCGTGCAAGTCGCGGCTAATGTACCCGTGACAAAATTGATAATTCGTCCCGTAAATGTAATCCGACGAAGCAATTATTAAAAACAATTTCTGATCTTGAGCCAACTCTTTCATAATTTCATTATACGCAGCATTTTTATGATCGGTAATTGCGCCGATTCCCATTAAAAGCAGTATTTTCCAGTGCGACTCGATGTGAAGCAGCATAATTTTTTCCACAGCCCCGTCCTGAATGTCGCACGACCACGGTTTACTGCCTCTATCCAAAGGTGTCTTGCACCATTTTTCGAGGTGTGCATTACGGTTCGGAATAAACAAATCATGCAGCGCGGTTCGTTTGACTTGTTCGTTCAAAAGCTGCAATTTTTGGTTGAGTTGTTTGATTTCGCCGTTCTCCATTTTTCTATCGAGGAATTTGTTTTTCTTGTCTTTGCTTTCACCGTCGACCGACGATCCCTTTTCTGCCTCATTTAGTAAATCCTCGATCCGTTTTTCGATGGTTTCAATTTGCTCGGACAGTTTGTTATTATGAGTAATGGAGCCCATAATGTCGTCGATAAGCTGCGCCGGAATTTCAGCCGTTTGCAAGCAAAAACTCGCGATCTTTTCAACATCGTTTGTCAAGAAAATTGTGGGCCCGTCGGTGAGCGTGTGTGCGTCGGATGTAGTGATGTATCCGGTGGATTCATACAAGTTATCACAACCATCACCGTCTTTAAAATGGGCGTAAATGTTGTTCCAGGCATCGAGTTCCGGTTTCTGCGTTATATTTTTAAGCAAGACGAGGTAGTACAGTTTAATCGAAATGTGCGTGATTTCGTCGAGGGATGAAAAATAACGCTGGACACTGTATCGCTGGCTGGAATAGAACTGTTTTCGGTTTACAAATGAGATGAATTCGCATATTTGACCGATGCCGAAATAACGCAGCAATGTTTTATGTTTTTCGCAGTGTGCGGCGCTGGATAACACGTCGGCATAATTTGAAAAGAGCGTATGCGGCAACTGGACGCTCCCGTCCTTGCTAATAATCGGAATGGACTTGCTGCAATCGTGACTGACAATGCTAACCACTTCGGCATTCGAGAACCGGGATTTAAAATCGGCAATCGTGTTTTGCAGTTCTTGTTCGTGGGGAAGCGTGGCCGAGGATAAAACCACGTTTGGAATAATATTTTGCTGCCAGTTCTTATGAATGATCTCGTGATATTCGTGCGCTTTGCTGTCCATTGTAATGGTCGGTTCGTCCCAAAACAGAATGGTGTTTTCGACGGGGTGAAACGCCTTCATGTAAAACATGGCATGCAAATAGGACTGAATGTCGCAGATCATGATGTCGACATTGTCTCCGACGCTGTTATCGACTTTGCGAATGCCGCCCGTTCTCCAGTCGCGCGTGGCTTCTTTTGCTGCGAAATAGTGGAGGCGGATGTCGTCGACGCTTTTGCATCCGAATGCAAACGCGATGCGTTTTTGAACAGAGATTGCCGATTTTGCCAGCGCGAGTCCGACGTGACGCGCCGCGCACACGAAAATGATTTTATGTTTTTCGGATAATCCGATGGGTGTGAGCGTTTTGCCGGTTCCGGTGGGTGCAATGTAAAGCACGAGTTTCGGGTTGGGTGATTTTGCATGGACAAAAATTTGTTTTTGATGGTCGTAAAGTTCCATGTCTTTGAATTTCGTGCACAAGTGATTTTTTTCGACAAAGATTTCAGCGTATTGAATGAATTTTACAATATCAACATCGGATTCAAACATGTCGAGCAAATAGTTGATAAATTGTATGACGTGCGTATTCACGTGGTCAATGCTGGATTTGATATTTATTTTAAGAGCGTAATAGTAGGACATCCAGCTGCATTCGTCAACGTCGTCATCATCGTCGTCGGATTCGGATTCGGATTCGGATTCGGATTTTTCGATTTTATCTTGTTCTTGCAATGCATTCCATTTTGCTTTTTTTGTTAATAGTAGTTTACATATTTTTAGAATTGTGTGTTCAAAAATATTTTTGGGTTGAATTGCGGTTTCATTATTTTTGATTCGAATGGCATCAACTTTTTTAATTTCTGCGATTTTTTTTTTACCGCCGGATTTTTTCCCGTTTTTATCGACATTGATTCTTGTCTCGGTGTCGGCATCACAAGCAAATGCTGGAACCAATTTAAACGTGTTTACCATTTCTGTTATTAGTTGTTCGAAATGTTTCTGATACAAATACGCGTGCATTTCAGGAGACGACGATGTTTTCAAAATGCCAATCATGGAAGAATGAGGATTCGTTTTTAATTGAATGTTGTGATAACTCTCTCGAATGAGTTTGATGACCGATAATTCGTCCGGCGAAACAGGAATTTCCATATTATTCCATTCTGATTTTGTTAGACGACCTTGAATGATGGTGTGACTATACAATTGTTTTTCATTTTTATCATTTCCGTTTCCGTTTCCGTTTTGCATTTCTTTGAAATTAGGACGAGACGAGTGTTAATATATTGTAAAAAAAACTATTTAAATCAATACAATATATTATTTGTTTGTATCATGCGAGTTAACAAAAAAAATGTTCATACACTTTTCGAATTTATGTTTCAGTGAATAATTCATTGAATTCAAACAAGCAAACTTTGGGCGTTTGCGTAAAATGGTAGTAAAACAGTTATTTGCACTTCTTAACGTATAATCAAATTGTATTACATAAACAGGACTGTCTTTTGACTTTTTAGTTATTATATTTTTATGTAATTTATTATCAACATTCATCAATAAAAAAAGATATTGTATGTAACCAACTGATCTAAACCGATGGTTTCTCATTTTATGAAGTTCTTCTGAGAATTCGTGTTCTATATATTTCATTGTTGATTTTCTTAAAAATTTTGTATGATGATTATGAACTAATTTAAACGTGTTGTCGTCATAATGGTGATAAAGATTGTTAATAGTATAACGCATACGATCGGCATACTCAAAATTCATTTTTAACATTTTTGAAAAAAATAAGTAGAAATTAATACATAATTTGTTGTTTAAAATAGAATTATAATCATTTATTATTTTAAAAACAATTTTATTATTTTTAGTTATTTCATAGACATCACTTCTTTCAACATAATTAAAATGCATCATGTCATCGTTATTATATAAAAATATTTCTGATAAACCTTCTATATTATGTAAGAAAGATTCGACTACATCACTGTTAAATGTTGGCAAATATTTTTTAGGAATAATATCATTCTGGTCAATTATAATAACTTTACCAGATTCAATTAAATATTTATCAATAGGGGGTATCTGGTTATTTGTTACTATATATATCTTGTTTATCCATTTAATAAATTTCAAAACAGATTTAATGGAAAAAATAATTTCATTCAATTGTTCGTATCTTACTCGAGGATTGTGCACGATATCGTTTTCATTTTTATAAAGATTGCGTTCTTTAATAATTTTATCATCTGTTCCATCTACCCATGTAAAAACCATATCCACTAAAGGATGATTCTTGGTCATTTTTATTTTATTTGATATTTTGTATTTATATATCTAGTTATAATTTTTTATAAAAAAAACCCAATATTTATAAAAAATAAAAAAGTTAAGCGCATCGCTTGCTTGCACCTGGTAGGTTTCGATCCCACGACCTTTCACGTAATGCTCTGCCGCTGAGCTACAAGGTGCTTAATGTAATGTCGCGTAAGAACGACGGGCAACTTCTTTAAAGCTGCTTAATTGTGAAATGTGCCGGCGGTAAGTTTCGATCTTACGTCCTCCCCATTATGAGTGGATAACCAACTCCAATTCGGACCATTTCAGGTCATGGTGAAGGAGTCGGGGTTTTAGGCGCTCTGCCGCTGAGCTACGCCGGCTTTGACTTGTTTTATTTTATTTTTTTTTGTCGATACTTGGACTCGAACCAAGGACCTTAGGAGGTTTTTAGTGCTCCTACGCGCTCCCGCTGCGCCACATCGACATTAAAGTTGGATGAGATACCTCTGGCAAGTTTTGATCTTGCGACAACCGGGTTATAAGCCATAACCATCTATCTATCGGATGCTCGGTGCATCATATTGGCGATTGACGACGTTTGCGGTGCTCTTCCTCTGAGCTACAAAGGTTTCTGTTATAATAGTTACTGTTGCTGTGTTTAGCGTCGCTTAGCTACGACGAGCAGCTTCTGTAAAGCTGCCGAAGAATTAGATTCCGGCAATACGTTTCGATCGTATGTCCTCAGAGTTATGAGCCCTGCGCGCTTCCGCTGCGCCATGCCGGCTTATAGTGCTGTGTTTAGCGTCACTTAGCTATGACGAGCAGCTTCTGTAAAGCTACTGAAGATTAGATACCCATCATTTAAACGAGGGGTTTAAGGGGAACATATGGTTCCCTTTGACGAGCAGCTTCTGTAAAGCTACTGAAAGATGAAATTCCCCCGACATGTTTCGATCATGTGACCTCCGGCTCATAAGGCGATAACCATCTATCTATCGGATGCTTGGGCATCATATAAGCGATTGACGGCGTTTTACGGCGCGCTTCCTCTGCGCTACAGGGGATTGGTTGCTCTAGTGCCTTGATGCACCGGTGCGATATAGTGTAAGATACGGGAACTAGGGTTCGAACCTAGGACCTCGGGGTTATGAGCCCCGCGCGCTTCCTCTGCGCCATCCCCGTTTTGTATTCCCCCAACATGTTTCGATCATGTGACCTCCGGCTCGTATTGCGATAACCATCTTCAATTCGGACCTTTTGGGTCTTGGTGTTAGATGACGGCGTTTTACGGCGCGCTTCCTCTGCGCCACAGGGGATTGTTTTTTTTTGGATTTTTTTTGGATTATTTAGAAAAGCTTCTTTAAAGCTGTCGAAGGATGAATGAGAAAATTCGCAGCGACCATCGCAGGATTCGAACTCGGAACATTCGAATCTTGATGTGAGTGTTTTCCAACTGTGCTATGCGCCACTGTTGTAATCGCTGCTTGGAGTAGAAGTGTAATAATGGGTATATAAAGACATTGATAAAATTGCGTCTATGTCATTCGAAAAAGTTTCAGTTTCTCTCCGACTTGTTCAATGTTTCCATATTGATCCAGCTCTTTAACATCAAACGGTTTTCCGCTGGACGTGAGCGCGTCGAATTTATCATTTTTGTAATACACTTTATTTGTTTTCATGGAGCGAATGAGTCGTTCGCCGGATTCGCCCTTGTATGTTGCCGGCAACAATTTGAATACTTCCTCTTCAACGGCGACGTTTGCCACCATTTCCTTTTCCGTCTCATCGAGTTCGATATTGGGAACGTATGAAAATGCAGACGAATCGGGCGTTCCCAAAAACTCAAAACATTTCGTGCCCTTGTGCACTTTGCAATCAATGGATGTGGTTTTCACGGCATTCAACAGCTCGCGACTAATTTCTTCCTTCTTTTTAGAAATATCGAACAGCGCTTGATCCGTCGTTTTTCCACCGTCGGTCGATTTTAATTCCTTGTTAAGTTTCTCTTTTTGCGCTGCGGAAAATACAGACAAATATTCGAAAACTTGAACCGTCTTTTCGTCTTCCGGTAAATCTTCATGACTGCAAATGCGCTGTGCGCGCCCGATGACCTGTTCCACGCGCACGCCGTTCCAATACGGTTCCATGATGTGAACAAAGCGCACATTTCGCAAATTAATGCCCTCGGATCCGGACGCGGTAATCATAAACACGCGCACGAATTCGCCGTACATGTTGCTGAGAGATTTTGTCTTCTTCTTTTTTTCCAAATATTGTTTAATGTTTTCCGGAGTGGACGAGAAATCGCTGTTGAAAATATTTCTAACAATTTCTTTTTCGTCTGCGTCTTCAGTGCCGGTATATAGCGCGTATGTGGGTTTATCTTCGTCTTCGGGTGCAATGTCCATGGCCCATGTGTCGCCTTCCTTTTTAATCTTAAATTGTGTGTATCCGTTGGCATTCAGAACGAGCGAGAACATACCGATGCCTTCGAGAGAACGAAACTGGCTGTAAACGAGATTCAACCCTTTATTTTTCGGACTTGATATATTTTGCAGCATTTTGAGGAATTTGGGGCTGTAATCGTTCAAACGACTTCCCCCCTCGATCCCTTCGCCCCCTTTCAACTCGTCGTCGTGGCTTTCGTAGTATTGAAACAGTTCTTTAATTTTTTCATTATAAGAGCTATCACCGGAAATGACTTCAACCGGTGCGTCTTCGTCGACGCCTTCGACGAATGTCACGGCTTGTCGCTGGCGCACGTCTTCCTGTGTGACAACGTCGACATTTTGTTCGTTCAGTTTTTCTTTTTTGGGTCGACCTGGTCGTCCACCCGCTTCATTTGCCGGTGGAAAAACAAAATTGCAACAAAGTCGAGAGAAAATACGATAAGAATTGGAAGAAACTTCATACATGTTTTTATTTTTTTGTGCGCGTTTTGTTTTTGTGATTTCGTCGGTTCGCACACTTACGTATTCGCTGTACTGCATGTTGCTCATTGGCACGAGTTCGATTTTAATATCGAGCAACCTAGGCATGAGCTGTTCTTGTGCGCTTTTAAAATAGGATACCAGCCCGAGAATGCGGCGCTGAAAAAGCGGCACCTCTTTTACGCCGACGATTTCAAACGTGTCGGGATTGATTTTCAGAAATTTGTTTTTAAAATCTTCGAAATTGTCGGGGAGCGCGGTAAAATTTGTAATGACGGGATCTTCGGACCTGATTTGTTCTGATGCAAACATTTTTTTAATATTTTGAAGAAACTGCTCGTTCGACTCGTTACTACCGCCACTAGAAGAACGAATGACGCCGGCATAAGCGCCTGCGCTCTTGGACGCATCCGTGAATCCGAATGGGTTGCGCGTAATGGTGACCGTCTGGGTAGAAGGCGTGTATTTCACGTAATCGTAATTTGCAATATTGTATTTTTTGAGCATGTCGACAATGGAAGATTCGTCGAATTTCTGATCCTTGTCGACCGTTAATTTAAAAGACCACGTTTTAATGTAACCGCGCAAAATGTTAAACAGGATGGCAAGTTCGTTTGGATAGTTGATAATGGGCGTTCCGGTGAGAAGAATGATTTTGGCATTATCGGCATTTTGCAGATATTTATAAAGCTGAACGGAAATGAGCGCTTTTGCCTTTTTCTCGTCGCTCTTCGTGGGTTTCAAATTTTTAAGCTGGTTGCTGATTGAATTCACAATGCGATGCGCTTCGTCGATGATTACAACAGAGTTGTCAAACGGGTTTACCTTGCCATTATTTGTGAGTTCGGCGATTTTATTCCGGTTGAGACCGTTATAGTTGATGAATTTGTATTTTGCTTCGATCATGACGTCGAGCTGGGCTTCGAGTTGTTGGCGTTCTTCGGTAGAGAGATCTGGGAAATTATTCTTTGTATTTTTTACATTAATCATCCATGCGCCGCCATTTTCTTTTACCATCTCGGCACTAATATTTAGAATGGCGGCCAGTTGGGCGATTTTCGCACTTCTCTCTGATTCTGTAACTTCCCGAACAGAAATGAATTCCCAGTGTTGATTGCGTTTATAAAACTCGTCACCGCATTTTTTGAGATCGTTGCGATAGTTTACTTGGAGAGATGCGGGCGTCATAATAATAATTTGTTTTTCGGTTTTAAGGCCTTCGGCGATGGCGATGGAGGAGCACGTTTTCCCGCTTCCGAGACCGTGAAACAGGAGGAGGCCGCGATATGGCGTGTACATGTTTAAATAATCTTTTACGATTTGTTGATGAGGGAACAGAGAGAGGCGGGCGCTGTCCGTTTTTGCTTTTTTTATTTCCTCGCATGTGATGGGTGCGCCTTTTTCCGACGCGTCTTTGAATTTTGATAGAAAAAACTTATTGATAAAATCCACGAATATTTTGCGATTATTCATGAAATACGGAGACGCGACGATTTTTTCAGGTGGCGGACTGATGCGTTCTTTTAGCGCCAAGGAGCCAAACATGGTGCTTGGATCTACACCGGCACTGGCACTTGCGCTGGTAGATGATGCAGCGACAGGACTTTCTGTCACCTTTTTACCTTTTTTGGCAGAATCTGGTTTCGGTTTAATAATTTTTACCCGAATTTTCTTTGCTGGAGGTTTTTCTTTTTCTTTGACTTCTGTTGTTTCCTTTTCAACTTCGACAGGTTCTTCTTCGATTTCAACTTCTGCCGGTTCTTCTTCAGAAACGATTAAGGATGGACCTTCTTCTTCCAATTCTTTTTCTTTTTCTTTTTCTTCAGGTAAAGCGATTATTCTCTCCATCTCTCTTGGAACTTTACTTTTAAAAGTAAACTGAATCTTTTTGAGTTGGATTCCGTTGCACGCCGATGGCGGTGGTTTCAGTGTGTATTTTTGAATGACGCCGAGAATTGCCATGAGTTCGCCGTCGGTTTGAGCGCGTTTAGAAAGCGACATGCCTTTAAATACGGTGGATGTAAGAAGCGAAATTAAGTTCTTTTCGAATGTTTTTCCGAGGGATGTTTTATGCCCGTTTACATCCAACACGGGAATATTCGTATAAAAAGTGCCGTCTATATTTTCGATTTCATTACAATAAAAACGGAGATTTCCTTTTTGTTTTATGACGACGGCGTGTTTGTCTAAAAACAAGGGATCGGTTGCATAGGACATGTCGAGTCGCATGGCGACGGGAACGAAATCGTCATTTTTAAGCACGGCTCTAATTTTTTGCAGGATTACATTATATAATTTATCCGCAAGTGTTTTGAGGTGCACGTGAATTTCATTTTTTTCATTATACGCCTGATTATCGATGAGTTTTATTTTTTGCTGCTCGTCTCTCTCGATGCCGAAACAAAAATAGTTGACGAATGTTCCGCCGAGGAACCACATGCGGTATTCGTTTTTACGTTGCGATACGATTTTATTGTACGGTTCTGCGATCATTACCAAGTCGACGGCGTTCTCTCGAATAAAATCGAAAATATAATCTCGTAGTTCGGAGATGTTTTCGTCGAGTATAAAGCGCTTATCTTTAGGAAATGCGCGTTCAAGTTCTTTCGGAAACTGTTGCTCGCTTTCCGCTTTGGGTGTAATAACCAGATAAACGTCATTCATATCGGCTGAAAATCCGCTTTTTACGACAATGTAGTCGGTTTCATTTTGCATGCGTTTGAAATAGGTTGTCATTTCTCTCCACACTTGATTGAGCGCGCCGCCGGAGTCATGAAAAGGGAACGAAAACGTTTTGCTTTTTGGCAGAACAAATTCGGCGTATTCGGGAGAAGAGTGCAAATCGGCCGAATACATTTTTGAATTCGTGTAATAAACGAAATCTGCGGGCGGATACATGACGGTGCCTTTGGATTCGAGATTTTTATAAAAAGCGACCGCTTCAGAGAGATTCATTCCGGAAAAGAACCGAGGAACCGATTTGTCGATAAAAAGATCTTCAAAATTGAGCAAGAGATCGATTTGTTTCTTTTTAGTTTTTTCGACGTCACCTTTTGATTTTGAAGGTGTTGATTCGACTTCGATGGGAGACGGTTCGTCATACGACTCTACAAGTTCTTCCTCTTCTTGTTCTTGTTCTTCTTCGCTAGCGCTTACTCCTTCTTTTTCTTCTTCTTCTTCTAATCTGCGTTCTCTCTCTCGTTGTTGTTGTTGTGCTTCGTCGAATGAGACGCGCGGTAATTCAAGTTCTTCGGGTTCATCTTGTGGATTCAATTCGCGTTCAACCGGTAATGCAATTTTAGATCGGACTCGTTCCATACGTTTTCGCCTGGATTCCTTTTTTTTGGCGGGATCAGAAGCAGCACCGCCGCCGTCCATCTGGTCAAGCTGAATTTTCTCAATACTGGAAATGAAATCGTCGTCCAAAAGTTTGACGGTGAATCCGACGCGTTTTAAAATGTGTTCCAACTGAATATAAAAATCGGTAAACCCTTTTTTCGTGTGAATATTGTATTTATTTCCTTGAATGACACACAGCTTCCCTTTAAAATCGTATTTATCTTGTCCAATTTCAATATTTCGCGATGACGTCGCCACAGATTCGAGCAGTTCTTTATCGCCGCTGGATTCGCCAAATTTGAGTTTATTTTTTATAATCAAGTCATAGAGTTCAGGATACGCGTCTCTCAACTTTTCTCTGCAAAAATCGACTTCATCTTTTACGGACGGCGACTTGTGTTTGAAGACCCACATGGGCGACTTGTATTCTTTTTTTTTATTGTAACCGCTGGCACCGACGACGCCGTCAAAGCGGGCATTATTGCACCAGCCGCAGACGAATAACACCATGGGTTCGATAATCTTATGTTTCTTATCGCCCTTGCTGAAATCGTCAATGTGGATGACCATGTTTCCGTCGGCGGCGAGGGTGTCCCATGCCAAATAGAGAGATTGAAAAAGAAAATGAACCATCCATTTGTCGAAAGTTGAATGAGTAACGATGGATTGTTCGCCCTCCGTCGTGAAAACTTCGAGGTCAAAGTAAGGCGGACTTGTAAAAATGAGGTCAAACGTTTTCCCGCGCAAATTGGTTTCGGCGGTTTCAAATGGTGCGCCAATCACTTGATAATTTTCCTTTTCTTTCTCATCGTCAATATATTGGTCGATCATTTCCTTGTATCCGGCCTGGAGGGCGGTATTTGGGTCATATGCGAGATAGGATTCGAGGTTTGCGGAGAGAGCGGCGAGTAATCGGTCGCCCCATCCGGCGCTAATATCGAGCACGCGTTTATGCGGTTTGTTTCGTAAGAAGAGGTTGTATACGGAAGCGGCGAGCGTGGCTTTAAAAAAGTTGCATTCCATATTTCTGTATTTTTCGGGAAGCACGCTGTTCAGTTTATAAAACGATTCTCTCAAATTGAAGCTTGTGAGATCTTCCTTGTCGTCCATGTATCGTTCGACGACGATTTTCATGTATTCTTTATTGTTCCACGCGGCAAAAGGGGAGAGATCGCGCCCATCGCGTTTGCATTTCATGCGCTGAAGACCGGTGAAACAATCGACGAGTTTATCGATATCGTAGTCGCTGGATTGGGTGTTGATATACAAGTAGTCGGACTTATAGCCGTCGACGGCAAGGTTCATTTTTTGCCAAATATCGCGTGAAAGTTTTTGCTGGTAATTGGAGTGACGACGTTTGACAAGTTCGGGATCATATTTTTTAAGTTTTTGAAAGGTGCCCTCCTTAAATGTCTGGGAACAATAAAGCGGCGGATCCGGGAAAACGATTTCGCCATTTTGGATTTTGTCGATGATGCTGTTCGAAATGAGTTCTTTTTTATATTTTCGATACACGCTTTCGGGTATGTTTAATATTCCATTTTCAATAAAAGCGTCGATATTGAATACATCTTCATCCATGTTTTATTAAATTATTTATTTATTGAAAGATGTGAAAATATTTTTAATATATTATATTATGATATTATTATGATATTATTATGATAGGTATATAAACAGTTTAATAATAAAAAATACTTGTATAAATAATTTTTATTATTTTTTTCTTTTTGTTAAACGTTTTCTTTTGTTAAACGTTTTCTTTTGATTATTTTTTTATTTTAACAACAATTTTAACAACAATTTAACAAAGAGTTGCTAAAACACTTACATTTTTATATATAACTTGGAATAGCATCAATGTCTAAAACAGTCATCGATTTTTTTACGCTTTTTTGGGGGATTTCATACTGTGTAAAAACGGCATGTTTGAGCAACTGTTGTGACGGAACTTTATTGTGAACCGTTCTTGCAATCATTTTATATAATTTGAAATCTGGATACCGGTCAATACCGCTTTGTTTGTATAATATGTTGCGCCCATTATCATCCGTAATCCAGTCAACAACAAGCGCGACCAATCGACTCTTTTCACACTCGGCCTCAACATCATCAATATCGTCAATAAAGAAATCAAAAAGTGAGCATCCCAATCTGCATAAATCGAAACTGTAATTTGGTTCAACAATCGGTTTCTTGTCGTTATAATACGGTTCACAATTGTATTGAGTCGCGGCATCTCCGCTCTTATGAAAACTATCACTGCACACCAGCTTGGAATTGAATTTGTATATGGCACGGCCGAAATCGATAATTTTAAATATTCTACCAAACGTCGGAACCTTGTAGAACTTTTTATTAAACAAATAATAGATGAATTTTTTATCCGTTTCGTTAAACATGACATTATTGGTATGCAAGTCATTGTGCGTAAATGCAAACGCTTTTTGATAGGTTGCCAGCGTGATTACAATTTGCATGAGCGCGGCTTCCCACTCTTCGTCAGATAACGCATCTTCCACCATCAAGTCGTCGAGTGTTTTTGTGCATCGCTCAAGCGCAATTACTTCCACTGGAAAATTATAAATGGTGGCATTCAGAATCTCTTCTTCTTCGGCTTCTTCCTCGCCTTCATCTTCGCTATTATAGTCACTGGTATGACTGCTACCCCCTTGGCTGCCATCTTGACTACCGTCGTCACTCATATTATAAAGCGATTCATTTGTTGTGTGCGAGGAGCGCGAAGAACACGAAGAAGAAGACGACGATGACGATGCATCATCTGCATCAGCATCACAACTGCATTCAATCTTTAACCTTTGATTTCCATTTCTTTCTCCTTCTTTGACTTCTCCTTCTTCTTCTTCTTTATCTGCTTCTTTATCGTCATTAATATCAATATTAAAAATATCAGAATTGGATACATCAACAAGCGCAAGTTCTTCTCGTCCGTCATTGTTAAAATATTGCTCTCCTTGCTCTTGCTGTAACTGTAACTCTTCGGCCACAATCTCGACAGTATTTAGAATTTTTATTTTAGAATTTATATTTTTTGTTTGTTTTCCATTTTTCTCTCTTCTCTCTTGGTTCCATTCTGAAAACTTTTCGCATTCTGACTCATCATAATAAAAGAGAACTCCGTTTTTATCTTTGAAAAACTCATTCTTCAACAAATACTCTTGATCGTCAAATATATTCACTATGAAATCTTTTTGAATCGCTAGATACGATCCATAAAAATCAATACCGTGTATAAAATCATGCGTGTGTAGCAGCTGACTCGATAAATACGAGAAAAAACCGTCCACATACGCGGAATTATTCGGGTCCAAAACCTTTGAATGACAATAATGGGTTTCTTTATCTTTATCGGATTTATCGGGACCGGAACTGGAATTAGGAATAGGCAAAGAATGCAATTCAGGAAGATGGAGCAACGCTTCATTTTTGGTGTCATAACTGCCTGCCAAATATTTTATCGGATCCATTAGCGGAGAGAATTTGAAAAATACAGGAACGTTTAAAATGGCATCACCATCATCATCCCGTTTTTTTACACTTGCATTTGCAATGTTTTTAAAATGACGATCTTCTTCTTCTTCTGAACCACTAGTAGATCCAGAGTAAATAATTGACTGTATGCTGAATGTCTGATTCAAATTAATGGAATTATAGTTTGTATCGTTTAAAGAAAAGAAAGTGGAATACAGTGGGATAAAATTCTGACAATCGGAAAGTCCCATTCGTGTTTCTTCTAAATTTTTAAGAAGATTATCGTTCCTTGGCTTTTGATAATATAACTCAAATGCATTTTTTATACAAGACATTTTAGAGAGATTGAGAGAAAATGTTAAATGTTGGTTTAAATAAAAATATAAAATAAATTAATATTGTCTATACATAGAAAATTACAAGTATTTAAACTTATTTTTCACAATAATATAATATCTTTAAGCTATTTTATTTTGTCCCATTTTAAATCTTCAAGGGTGTAAAATGGGACAAAATAAAATAGCTTAAAGATATTATATTATTGTGAAAAATAAGTTTAAATACTTTTTAGCTAAATGATATTCCTTCGGTTTTTTATGTTGCAACACTTTTAATCGGACCTTTATAATCATTCCCACCTGCTCAAATAACTAGCAAATTATGAGAATATAAAAAATATTTTCATAATTATTTTTTATAAAAAAATTATATTTTTATAAAGTATAAAGTAAAATATTGCAAATGTCAGGTTTCACAGGTTTCACAGGTCCCACAGGTCCCACAGGTCCCACAGGTCGCACAGGCCCCACAGGTTCCACAGGTTCCACAGGTCGCACAGGCCCCACAGGTTCCACAGGTTCCACAGGTTCCACAGGTCGCACAGGCCCCACAG
>Ga0214919_10000973_pt1 | contig 48503 bp, 46 predicted proteins | sample LL1503_MetaG_FD_177994 | JGI IMG/M metagenome (GOLD analysis project Ga0214919, IMG submission 177994) | Freshwater microbial communities from Lake Lanier, Atlanta, Georgia, United States - LL-1503 | ecosystem: Environmental > Aquatic > Freshwater > Lake | place: USA: Georgia | collected...
GGTCAAAGTGGGAGTTGATTGCGCTTTGCAAATTTTCCCAGCGCAGTCGTCCGAGGTTGTAAGTAAACCCCTTTTCCCCGTGCGGCGCGTATTTTGTGCAACGCCGCAATACCTTGAAAAGCACGGACGACCTGCGGACCCACGGGATTTGCATCGGCATAAATTAGGTTTGTATTCCGGTTATCCAACCCGGGACCGCTGGACGTTTCACCACCAGGGCGAACAAGCGACCCTGTATTTGCGTGCGGCTTTGCTTACCAATAGCGTGCACCTGTTGCGGGAATACGCGCTTGAACACGCGGGCATTGTGTGTGTGCCGACCCTGGTCGCTTCTGAGGCCTTGCTTCGCGGTGACCTGGAAGTGGTCATGCCCGAGCACCAGCTTACGTCGTTTCAACTGAGTGCGGTCTTCGCGTCTACCTCGCGCCATGAGTACAAGTTGCGTTTGCTCATCGAGCACATCACCAAGGCATTTACCGATACGCCGCCGTGGGATCGGGTTTTGATCGAGCGTTCGTTTTTTCCCGCCAATCTCATTCGGGCATAAGCATTTCCAACTGAATTTTGAGATATTTAGGGTTTACCACTACTATTGTTCTGTTTATCCGAACAGATCAATCCAAATTTCACCCCTAGCGCAGTCTGGCAGGCGCGCATACAGTCGACCCGTTTCTTACCCACCCCATGCACGGGTCGGGAGTATCAACCGAGGAGTGCGACCATGAGCGTGACTTACCAAACCCAATTCGGTTCACTGAACCATTTCGAAAAAGGCCGTGTAGAACCCATCGATGACGATGTACGCCACTACGCTTTTTCAAATTGCTTTGAAACAGCAAGCAAATCCAAGCCCTACGAAAAGGTCGTTTTTGGACAGAATCAAATTTACGTACTGGAAGTGGTGCGCGCCGAAGGTGCATCCCCCTGGTACACCTGTGCTCACGATGAGTTTGCGTTGAGCATGGATGGCGAAGTCGAAATTCACCTCATCAAGCTGGACGCTAACCAAACCGTGGCCGACACCGAAAAGAACGGCGCCGTTTTGGTGCAGGGTGAGCCCATTGGTCAAAAAATGGGGTGGATGAAGCTCAAACGTGGACACCAGGGCATGCTGCCGAAAAACACGGCTTATCAATTTCGCAGCGCCCAGCCAGGCGTCCTTGTGTTGCAAACCTGCAAGGGTGACCTGTCGGTGGAAAAGTGGTCAGAAATTTGCCAGATGGCCTGATCTTCGACGACGTAACAACATTTTGAAAATTTGGAGATTGCTATGAACGCACCTGTAGACATGGCCAAGATCATTGCCTCTGCGCCACACGCGGTGATGGGATACCGGGATTTCAAATTAGGCTCTTTCAAATTCCGCCGCGACGAGTACTTTGCCCATGTCGAGTGGACAACCCGTGACGGCCGCCCGATGTCGCACAGCATGGACATTGCCAACTTTTTGCGCGCACTCATGCGCGATGTGGCTTGGGGCTTCTTTTATGGAGGAGTTAATTTCGACGAGGTGATCGGTACCGTCAATCATTACCAGTCCGTGGACCTGCAAGCGGGGGCGTTTAACGAGACCCTGAAGCAAGCCAATGTGGATATTTTGGAAAATTTCCCAACCGATCAAATTGCAGCGACCTTTTCTGAAATACTGGACGACTGGACCAACGCCAGTTTTGACCCATTTTCCGCACCCCAGGAAACTGGCAGCGCCTATGGTCGAAAAGCGGGAAACAACAAAGCTGCCATCACCCGGGCCCGCGAATTAGCAACGCGCTGTGTAGGTTTGCAAGGCGATTTGCCAATGCGAACCGATGCACGCGGTGCGCCCATTAACCGCAGTTTTGCCGACGTGCCACAAGATCAGCCCGAATTGCATCCGGAACCCGGCTTTGAGAATGAAGTCCATGCATTCAACCTGTTTGCATTTTTGAGCCGCTCACAAGTTACTTGGAATCCATCATTCACCAGTGTGGTCAAGTACAGCTTTATGTGCCCCACCACGGAAGAGCACATCTTGCCAATCATGCACTCCAACGACCGCGTTGAATGGTTTTTCCAAATGAGCGACGAGATTAGCTGGGACTGTGCCCACCGTGAAACAGGAAAACCGCTTGCGCGCGTGGTGATGAAAGCCGGTGATATGGCGGCCATGCCTGCCTATTGCCGCCACCAAGGCTTTAGTCCCAAGCGATCCATGCTGCTGGTTTGGGAGAACGGTTCGCCCAAACTGGTGTATGAAATCCAAAACGGTCAAGCGCCACAAGTGCCCGTCCAGTTTTAAGAAATAACGCGACTTTCAAGCGACTTATTTCACTTTTCCAATGCATGCGTCTTTGACGGACGCCGGGGGTTTTTATGAATCTTGCTGATACCGCGCAAGCGGCAGGGCTTCGCACGCCAATTCGCCACCAGTTGTTCATTAATGGCCAGTTCGTCGATGCGCAATCAGGTGAAACGTTGGCCACTTTGAACCCGCACGACAACTCGACCATTGCTGAGGTCGCCATGGCAGGTGCGCCAGATGTCGAATTAGCGGTGCAGGCCGCAGAAGCGGCATTGCCCAAATGGAGCCGTCTGGCGGCGATGGACCGTGGGCGAATTTTGCTCAAGCTGGCAGATCTGATCGAGAGCAACGCGGAAGAGCTGGCGCGTTTGGAATCTTTGGACACTGGTCACCCTATCCGGGACTCGCGTATGTTGGACGTGCCCCGCACTGCGGTGACCTACCGCTATTTCGGGGGAATGGCCGATAAGTTCCAAGGCGAACAAATTCCGGTGGAAGCAGGATTTTTGAACTACACCTTGCGTGAGCCTGTCGGTGTGGTGGGGCAGGTGGTACCTTGGAATTTTCCGTTGATGTTTACGAGTTGGAAAATGGCGCCAGCCTTGGCGGCAGGTAATTGCATCGTCATGAAACCGGCCGAAATAACGCCTCTGTCGTCTCTCAAAATTGCCGAGCTGATGGCCGAAGCGGGCATGCCGGATGGCGTGGTTAACATTTTGCCGGGTCTGGGCGCAGTAGCAGGTCAGGCGATCGCAGAGCACGACCGTATTTCCAAAATTGCGTTTACGGGAAGCACCGCCACGGGTCGCCGAATTGTTCAAGCCAGTGCTGGAAATCTCAAGAAGGTGCAGCTGGAGTTGGGTGGCAAGGGCGCCAACATCGTGTTTGAGGACGCAAACCTGCTGGCTGCGGTCAATGGTTCGGCCTGGGCTATTTTTCATAATCAGGGGCAGGCTTGTATTGCCGGTTCGCGTCTGATGTTGCATGAAAAGATTGCAGATGCATTCTTGGAAAAGTTCATACCCTTGGCACGCAGTATTCGTCTAGGTAATCCGCTCGATCCCCAGACCGAAATGGGCCCCCTGACCAGTTTGCTGCACCGAGACCGGGTGCTCAGTTATGTGGACATTGCCCGCTCGCAGGGCGGCGAAGTCTTGTCCGGCGGTAAGGCGCCGGTCGGCGATTTGGCAAAGGGCTGCTATGTGGAGCCGACCATCGTGCGAGCCTCGAGTTGGCGTGACCGGATTTCACAAGAGGAGGTTTTTGGGCCTTTCGTCACCGTAACCACCTTCAAGGATGACCAAGAAGCACTGCAAATGGCAAACAGCACGGAATACGGTTTGGGCGGCGGATTGTGGACCAACAATTTGCAGCGTGCCCATAAATTTGCGCGCGACATGAGGAGCGGCATGGTGTGGATCAACTGCTACAAACGCGTCAACCCCGGTTCACCTTTCGGTGGTAACGGCCTCTCAGGGTATGGCCGGGAAATGGGCTTTGACGCCATGCGCGAATACACCCAAGTCAAGAGTATTTGGGTCAATGTGGATGCGCAAATTGCGCCGCACTACGCCCGGTCTTGAGGGTCTTTATGCGCTCGTTTGTCCATACTCCCTTGCCTGGCAAAGTCGTCTTTGGCGCTGGCAGCTTGCAGCAGCTGGGTGTTGAGATTTCTGCGATGGGGTGTAACCGTGCCTTGGTGCTTTGTACGCCAGAGCAACGTGCACTGGCCCAGCGGGTAATTGATTTGTTGGGTGACAAAGCCGTGGGAATTTTTGACCGTGCGGCGATGCATGTCCCGATGGAGATTGCGCAGCAAGCGCGTGCAGTTGCCCATGAACTAGGAGCAGACTGTGCTATCGCAGTGGGTGGGGGCAGTACCACCGGTTTGGGCAAAGCCATTGCTTTGGATTCAGGTTTGCCCATTTTGGCGATTCCGACCACCTATGCAGGCTCAGAAATGACGCCGATTTACGGAATAACCCAAGCTGGCATAAAGAAAACGGGGCGCGATGCCCGTGTGCTGCCCCGCTGCGTGATTTACGATCCAGAACTGAGCTACAGCCTTCCTTTAGATCTCAGCGTCACCAGCGGGATCAACGCAATTGCCCATGCAGCGGAGGGTTTGTACGCGGTGGACGGCAATCCCATTATTGATTTGATGGCAGAGGAGGGCATCGCGGCCTTGGGTCGAGCCATTCCCCTGCTCAAGCTACTGACAGATGACCCGTCGGCACGCCACGATGCGCTGTATGGTGCCTGGTTATGCGGAAGTGTGCTTGGGCATGTGGGCATGGGTTTGCACCATAAGTTGTGCCACACCTTAGGCGGTAGCTTTAACTTGCCGCACGCGCAAACACATACCGTCGTATTGCCCCATGCGCTGGCGTACAACGCCGGTGCAGCGCCACAGGCCATGCAACGCATTCAATCGGCCCTGGGCGCTCAGGCCAACACTTCGGCAGCTCAGGCGGTGTATGACCTGGCATATGACAACGGCGCGCCCACGTCCCTGAGGGAATTGGGCCTGCAAGAACACGACCTGGCGCAGGCGCTGGACATTGCGATGCAAAACCAATATCCCAACCCAAGACCCCTGATGCGTGAGCCGCTGCGCACCTTGCTTCAAGACGCATACCAGGGTCACCGCCCACATTGATTTCCCTCACGTTTTCACAACAACCTTTAGGAGACTGCTATGAACTTTTCACGTAGAACATTTACCCAAGGAATGGCCATTGCCGCCGTGTCCAGCGTTAGCCCCTTGTCGTGGGCAGCGGATGTTGTCAAGATTGGCTATGTGTCGCCACAAACGGGCCCCCTTGCTCCGTTTGGAGAAGCCGACAAGTGGGTGATTGAGCAGATGACCGCAGCATTTAAAGATGGGATCGACATTGGCGGCAAGAAGTATGCAGTTCAAATTATTTTGAAGGACAGCCAGTCCAATCCCAACCGTGCTGGGGAAGTTGCCAGTGATTTGGTTCTCAAGGAAAAAGTAGCTTTGATGCTGACTGCTGGTACGCCTGAAACAGCCAATCCCGTGAGTGATGTGTGCGAACTCAATGAGGTGCCCTGTATTTCTAGTGTCGTCCCATGGCAGCCGTGGTTCTTTGGTCGCAAGGGAAATCCGGCTACCGGCTTCAACTTCACTTACCACATCTTCTGGGGTCTGGAGGACGTCATCGCCAATTTCACCAATGGCTGGCAGACCGTGAAGACCAATAAAAAAGTAGGCGGACTTTTCCCTAATGATGGCGATGGCAATGCCTGGGGTGATAAAGAACTGGGCTTCCCCAAACCACTGACATCAATGGGTTTTTCGCTTACCGATCCGGGCCGCTTCCAAAACGGAACCCAGGATTTTTCGGCACAAATTGCGGCCTTTAAAAAAGACGGCGTTGAAATCGTAACGGGTGTGGTGATTCCGCCGGATGCAAAGACGTTTCTCACGCAAGCAAAGCAGCAGGGCTTCAAACCCAAGGTCATCACCTTGGGCAAGGCCCTGCTCTTCCCGGGTGCGATTGAAGCCCTGGGTGATTTGGGCGAAGGGCTATCCACCGAAGTGTGGTGGAGTCCGTCGCATCCCTTTGCGTCGAGCCTGACGAAGCAGAGTGCCAAAGCACTCGCCGAGCAGTACGAAGCCAGTACTAAGAAGCAGTGGACGCAACCCATTGGCTTTGCCCATGCCTTGTTTGAAGTGGCAAGCGATGCATTGAAGCGCAGCAAGTCTTTAAAAGCTACGGACGTGCGCGACGCAGTGGCAAGCACGAAGATGAAAACTGTTGTGGGCGATGTCGCTTGGGGTGGCCAAGGACCCTTTAAAAACGTGAGCAAAACGCCGCTGGTTCTAGGCCAGTGGAACAAAGGCCAGAAATACCGTTACGAGCTGACCATCGTCAACAACGAAACCGCTAAAGCCATACCGGTAGGCGGCGCATTGAAGCTGATGTAAGGCACGCCCGGTGTCTGCCCCGTTATTGGCTTTGGAAAAGGTAAGCAAGTCTTACGGGGCTTTGCAAGTCACCCAAGGTATTTCGCTGTACGTCAACGAAGGCGAAACCTTGGGTATTCTGGGTCCCAATGGGGCGGGCAAAACCACCTTGTTCAATCTGATTTCAGGAGATGTCTCCGTCGATCAGGGTAGCGTGGTTTTGCAGGGAAAAAACATCACCGCTTTGGCGCCGCATCAGCGCTGTCGGCTGGGAATTGGCCGCAGTTACCAGATACCTCAACCATTTAGCGGGATGACAGTATTTGAAAATTTGGTTACTGCAGCATGCTTTGGTGCACAGGAGACGGAGGCGCAGGCCTGGCAATCGGCTGTCGAGATATTGCACCAAACTGGGCTGGAAAAGTTCGCAAATACAGCTGCGGGTTCTTTGACTTTGCTCAACCGCAAGCGTTTGGAATTGGCGCGTGCCTTGGCGACGCGCCCCTGCGTGCTCCTGCTCGATGAAATCGCAGGGGGACTGGCCGAGCACGAAGCAGTGGAGCTGGTGAATGAGCTCCAGCGCATCAAAGCCAGGGGCGTGAGCATGATTTGGATTGAGCATGTGGTGCACGCCTTGCTCTCAGTGGCAGACCGATTGCTGGTGATCAACTTTGGTCAGCAATTGGCGCACGGCTTGCCACAGCAGGTGATGCAGGATCCTGAAGTCCAACGTGTGTATATGGGCCTGGAGGTTTGAATGTTCTTAGCCGGCTCCAATATCGTGCTTCACACGCGGGACTTAAAGGCCTTCTACGGCGATGCGCAGGCCTTGTTTGGGATCGACTTTGAAATTGGCAAGGGCCAAGCTATTGCCATCATCGGCGCCAACGGCGCTGGAAAATCGACCTTTTTAAAAGCCTTGGCCGGGCTCGTAAAAGTGCAAACCGCCGCAGTGAACTGGAAGGGACAGGACATTGGCGGAAAGTTGCCTAGCGAGATCGTTCGCCTAGGGCTGGCTTTGGTGCCCGAGGGGCGGCGCTTGTTCCCATCTTTGTCAGTTCAAGAAAACCTGATGATGGGGAGTGAGTCCCAACGCAAAGGACCTTGGAACTTGGAGCGCCTGTTTAAATTGTTTCCCATACTGCAAGAAAAGAGGTATCAGCCCAGTACCTCTTTGTCAGGTGGGCAGCAGCAAATGGTAGCGATTGGTCGCGCCCTGATGAGTAACCCAGAGTTGCTGCTGTGCGATGAGTTGTCTTTGGGTTTGGCGCCCCTCGTGATCCGTGAAATCTACAACGCCTTGCCAGAGATCACGGCCGAAGGTATGGGTGTGGTGCTAGTTGAACAGGACGTTAGCTTGGCCCAGCAGATGACGCAGCGCCTGTATTGCTTGCAAGAAGGCCGCGTTTCCTTGCAAGGGGTCTCGTCTCTGCTCAGCCGCGAGCAAATCAGCCAGGCCTATTTCGGGCAATAAGCCAGCGTAACCAGCATGATTGAACTGCTTTTACAAGGTGTATTGCTGGGTGGCCTCTACACCTTGTTTGCTCTCGGACTGTCGTTGATGTTTGGGGTCATGCGCCTCACAAACACAGCGCACGGTGACTTCATTATCTTGGCAGCGTTTGGCGCCTTGTCGCTGGCTGCAATGGGTTTGAATCCCTGGCTTGCCAATGTTGCCGTGTTGCCTGTTGCATGGGTGCTTGGGTATTGCGTTCAGCGCTATGTATTGAATCAGACGCTGGGAAAAGACCCTGTGCCGTCTTTGGTGGTTACCTTCGGCTTATCCATCGTGATTCAAAACGCATTGCTAGAGACTTTTTCGGCTGACCCTAGGTCCATCGAATCCGGTGGGCTCAACACCCTAAGCTGGGCTTTGACCGACTCGCTGTCTGTAGGTGTTTTGCCGATTTTGATTCTGATGATTGCGCTGCTGGCGACCTTGGGCTTGCAATGGGTTTTTGAAAAAACCCGTTTGGGTCGCGCTTTTCGGGCCGTTTCGGATGATCCCGAGATTTCGGAATTGATGGGCCTAGATTCCAAAAATATCTACGCCCTGGCCACTGCAATGGCCTTTGTCTTGATTGCAGTCGCTGGCGTCTTGCAGGGCCTTCGAACCACGGTGGCGCCTGCGGACGGACCTATGCTGCTGCTCTTTGCTTTTGAGGCAGTCATCATGGGTGGTATGGGCAGCTTTTGGGGAACCTTGGCAGGGGGTATGTTGTTGGGGGTTACGCAACAATTAGGCTTTCGCGTTGACCCTGGTTGGGGTGTGTGGGCCGGGCATTGCGTGTTTTTATCCTTGTTGTTGGTCAGACCCCAAGGGCTGTTTCCTAAAACCCGCTAGGAGCGACCATGAACCACATCCTTGAAAACCAGTTCACGGTGAAGCGCGGTCACGCCTACACCCGATTTTTGTTGGGTTTGGCTGTTGTGGTCGTCATCGGTGCTGCCACCTTACCCCTGTGGGCGGAATCCAGTTGGATGCATGAATTTGTGGAGATCGCCTGCTATTTTATTTTCGCCTTGATGTGGAATTTATTGGCCGGTTATGGCGGGATGGTATCGATTGGGCAGCAAGCATTTTTTGGTTTGGGTGCCTACACCATGCTGATATTGGGGAATTTTTGGGGCATCAATCCTTTTGTGGCGATTGCGATCGGCGGGGTGGTTGCCGGACTGGTTTCCATCCCCGTGTCGCGCATCGCCTTTCGCCTGCAAGGCGGCTACTTTGCAATCGGGACCTGGGTGATTGCGGAAGTGTTTCGTCTGAGTTTTGCCAACTTCAGTATGGTCGGTGGTGGTGCGGGCACCACGCTGACAGCCTTGCGCGGAATTGACAAAGCAAGTCGCGAATCATGGACTTATTGGATTGCTCTGTTATGCGTAGTCTCAAGCATTGCTATCGTGTTTGTTTTTTTGCGTAGCAAGCGGGGTCTTGCCCTGCTGGCCATTCGCGACAACCCGATCGCTGCGGAGTCGCAGGGGATTGCGGTGGGTTCCATGAAGTTGGCGGTGTATGTCGTGTCTGCATTCGGTGCCGGCTTGGCCGGAGCACTCTATTTTGTTGGCAATCTGCGCATCAGCCCCGACGCGGCTTTCAGTGTGAACTGGACTGCGTTTGCGATATTTATGGTGGTCATTGGCGGCATGGGACGTATTGAGGGCCCCTTGATTGGTAGTCTGGTATTTTGGTTGCTCAGCAAGTTTTTCAGTGATTTTGGTGCGTGGTACCTCATGGGGCTTGGCGCGTTGGCTATCTTCACCACGACCTACTTCAAGCAAGGCCTGTGGGGTTATGCACAACAGCGCTGGGGCTGGTCCTTGTTCCCAACCCAACGTCGCGTGGTCTTTCTTGCAGGGCCGAAAGCGTGAGCACCCCGCTGGTTCACATCGTGTTGTGGCGCATGAATGGCATCACCTTGCAAGAGCGCCTGTCCCAAGCCAAATCGGCAGCTGAAGCTTTTGAGGCTACACGCGGCCGTATCGAGGGCGTGCTGGACATGCAGGTGGGCGTCAATGTCGTAGATGCGCCGGATGCATGGGACCTTGCCTTGTGCATGCGCTTTGAAAGCAAGGCTGCCTTAGATACCTACCAGAACCACCCGGCGCATTTGGAAATTAAGAAAATCATCGGACCCATGAGAATGGAGCGTAAGCAAGTCGACTTTGAATGGAGACCATAGGAGTACATATGAAAAACGTAGACCAAAATACCATTACCCAAGCGGTTTTAGAGCGCATGGGCAACATGCCCGACGCCCGACTGAAGACCATAGTGACCAGCCTCGTTCACCATTTGCATGACTTTGCGCGCGAGGTGCAGTTGACCGAACAGGAGTTGATGCATGCTATTGAGTTCTTGAGCCAAACCGGTCAAAAGTGCGACGACAAGCGGCAGGAATTTATTCTGCTCAGCGATGTCTTGGGTTTGTCTATGTTGACAGTGGCCATGAATAACCAAAAGCCAGCGGGCTGTACCGAGGCCACCGTGTTTGGCCCCTTCTTTGTCGAGGGTGCGCCTAAAGTCGCCTTGGGCGGTGATGTGGCGCAGGGCGCACCCGGTCAGCCTTGTGCGGTGTCTGGGCGCGTGCTTGGAACTCGGGGTCAAGCCGTGGCGCATGCGCAGATCGAGGTCTGGCAGGCGGACGAAGAAGGTTTTTACGATGTGCAACGCCCTGAGTTGCACGCGCCCCAGGCGCGCGCGTCAATGCAGGCCGATGGCGACGGTCGATTCCATTTCAAGACCATCGTCGCCGAGGCCTACCCGATTCCAACCGACGGGCCGGTCGGCGCTCTATTGAGGGCAATGGGGCGACATCCGTGGCGACCTGCACATTTGCACTTCATGATCAAGGCGCCAGGCTTTGAGACCTTGATCACCCATGTTTTCCGTAACGGCGACCAATACCTCGAGTCCGATGCTGTGTTTGGCGTTCGCGAGTCTTTGATCGCTGACTGGGTCAAGCAGCCCGACGGAAATACTCTGCTGCAATTTGATTTTGTATTGAACGAAAGCCATGATTAACAAGATTGCAGAGTCGATTGGGAAGGCGCTCAGTGGGGTAAAGGATGGCGACACCGTCCTGATCGGCGGTTTCGGCACTGCGGGCATTCCAGTGGAATTGATTGACGGTTTGATCGAACACGGAGCGCGCGAACTGACCGTGGTGAACAACAATGCTGGTAATGGTGATGCGGGTTTGGCTGCCTTGCTTAAGACCCGCCGGGTGCGAAAAATCATTTGCAGCTTCCCCAGACAGGCGGATTCTTTTGTCTTTGACGAGTTGTACCGGACGGGCAAAGTAGAGCTTGAGCTCGTGCCGCAAGGAAACCTGGCCGAGCGGCTGCGCGCTGCGGGCGCTGGAGTCGGTGCCTTTTACACCCCCACCGGCTTTGGCACCCAACTCGCCTGCAACCCGGACGGCAGCGCAAAAGAAACACGTGTCATCAACGGAAAGTCCTATGTTTTGGAATTCCCCATACATGGAGACGTCGCTCTGATCAAGGCTGAGGCGGGCGATCGCTGGGGAAATTTGACATTTCGCAAAGCGGCGCGCAATTTCGGTCCCGTGATGGCCACTGCCGCCAAATGGACGGTGGCCAGCGTTTATGAGATTGCGGAACTTGGTGCCTTGGATCCGGAACACATCGTGACCCCAGGCATATTTGTTTCCCAGGTCGTCAAAGTGGAGCGCGTGGCGACACAAGCGGGCGGCTTGAAACAACCTGCATAAGCAGAAACTAGTCATGGCAAATTACACAAAACGAACCAAACAGGACCTGGCCCAACGGGTTGCGCAAGACATTTTTGATGGTGCCTATGTCAACCTTGGAATCGGACAGCCCACGCTAGTGGCTAACTACTTGCCACACGGTTTGGAGGTCGTGTTGCACAGCGAAAACGGCATTTTGGGGATGGGTGCTCCTCCAGCGCCCGGGGAGGAGGACTACGACCTGATCAACGCTGGTAAGCAACCCGTTACCTTGCTGGCAGGGGGTGCATATTTCCACCACGCCGACAGTTTTTCGATGATGCGCGGCGGGCACATTGACATCAGTATTTTGGGTGCGTTTCAGGTGTCAGCCACTGGCGACCTCGCTAACTGGAGCACGGGTGAACCCGGCTCCATTCCAGCCGTCGGCGGAGCCATGGACCTGGCGGTAGGAGCCAAGCAAACTTGGGTAATGATGGATTTATTGACCAAGCAGGGGGAAAGCAAAGTCGTTAGCGCCTGCAGCTATCCTCTGACCGGCGTGTCGTGCGTCAAGAGAATCTACTCCGACCTGGCCACGCTTGAATGCACCGCGAACGGACTGAAACTGATCGACAAGGTGGAAGGCTTAACAACCCACGAACTAGAAAATATGTTGGGCCTACCCGTTCAGATCTGACATTTTTTAGCCATTCAAGTTGGGCTTGTTCGCGTGAACTGGCAGGAGCCACAAGCTTTGCGATCCCTTTGCTTTTCGAGGCGAGACCTCCCATCGCTAGCCGAGCCATTGCCCTTTGGAGCCGTGCAACGTAGGACGGGCCCGGGCTGTTCAGTTGGCCCGGGCCACCCAAAACGTCGCACCCTGCGCGCCGTAGCGCTCTGTGTGCGGCACCGATTTCTCCAAGGTGAATGCATCACCGGCTTGTAAATGGCGGACCGTATCCGCTACGGTGAGCCAGAGTTCCCCGCGCACTACCTGTGCGCTCACGGCAAAGGGGTGGGTGTGCAAATCGACCACCTGCTGCGGCGCCCATTCGCGCACCAGTACGTCGTCAAAGCCGTCGGCCAACGCCGCCGCCTTGAATGCTTCAAAGTCAGGTGCGTTCATTTCTCAGGCAAGGGCTTTGTGCGCACCGTCGCACAGTGGCTGGCTTGCGCTTTGCTTGCAGCCGCAAAAATAGACGGTTTTATCTTCGGTGGCGTGGAATTTGGTGGGTGTGAAGGCCGAGCCTTTGTGCGAGCCGTCGCAAAAGGGCTGCGCCTTGCTCAGACCACAAGCGCACCAGTAGTAGTCTTTACCGGCTTGAACTGGTGTGGCGTACGGGGATTTTTGGGCAATGTGAGCGTCCATGGTGGGCCTTTGGGTGGGTTAACACGGTGGGGCGACCATCGCTACCGCGTGGATTGATCCTATGGCGGCTTGCGGGGGCCGTCAATCCGCGTGAACCATAGTAATTACTTGGGGCATTGCGACAGTTCGTGGCGCCGCTTGGTGCGCAGCAATCGCACAAAGTTCCAAGACACCATCCACACCCCTAGCGCGCCCAGCACAATAATGCCAGTGGTGCCCACCAGCCCCATCAGCTCGCCGTTGGCAGCAATGCCCACCGATTGACCGATAAAAAAACAAGCTGCAAATGCCGCCACCGCCGCCCCTCGGCGCTCAGGTGCCATCTGGGTGGCGTTGATTTGCAAGGTGTTGTGGAGCATGTAAAAACCTAAACCGGCCATAAAGCAGGCCGGAATCGACCACCACCAGGCGTCAGCCAGGGCCACCACCAAATACGCTAGTGCTACCAGCATGCCGCCCCATTTGCACAAGCCAACCTCACCCAGGCGGTGCACCAGGCCCGACGCGGAAAACGCAAACAGCAAGCCGCCCAGGCCGTAGAGCATCACCACCTGGCCAGCCACCGACAGCGACAAGGTGTGCATCTGGTGCAAATGCGACACCAAAAAAGCAAAGGAGCCATACAAAAAAGCCCCCTCGGCAAACACCGTAGCCAAAATCACACGCGCCCACGGCAGCGCCAGCACCTGGCCAAACTCGGACGCCATCCGGACCAGGGCCGAGCCTTCGCCTTGGTGGCGCTGGCGTGCCTGTAGCGGCAAGCGCCGGTTCAACACCAGCAACCAGACCGCAATCAAGAAGAAAACCAACGCAATCAACACAAAGGGTGTGCGCCACTGTAGATGGTCGGCAGCAAAACCGCCCAAAGCCACACCGCTCGAAAGGCCCAAAATCTGTCCGATCAGAAAGCGTGCGAGCACAGGCTGGCGCCGCTCGTAAGCAATGACATCGCCAATCCAGGCCATGGCCAGCGGGATGATGGACGCCGCCGTGGCGCCGGCTAGCGTGCGCGCCAGCAAGAGCATGCCAAAACTGGGCGCCAGTGCGCAAGCCGCCGTCGTCAGCGCGCAGGCCAGGCACCCTAGCGCCACCACCCGGTATTTGCCAAAGCGGTCGCCCAAAGGGCCAAACAGCAGCTGCGCCAATCCATAGGCCACGGCGAACACCGTAATCACCGAGGCTGCCGCTCCCAGCGTCAGAGAGAACTCCGCCGCCAGTCGGGGCAGCATGGCGTCCATCACCCGCAGCGACATGCCACTGCCAAATGCCGCCACGGACAGGGCGACGATGGCGCCGCGGGGCAGCACGACATCGGTCGGCGCCTGCACTGACGCAAGCAGTGAGGGCATCGGTGGTGAAAAGGGTGTGGCCATGGATGGATAGACGTCTAAGCAGAAAAAAAGCCTGCCGCTCCAGGGAGCAACAGGCATCGCCCGGGTCACTAGGGCCCATAAAAAGGAATCACGTAAATTTCTCTGCCAACGTGCGAGGGATCATACCGTGTTGGGGTATGCCAAGCGCTCCCCACTCTCCATAACAGGTTCCGGGCCAGAAGCCGAAATGCTGAGGCTGTGTGTGCCGTCCATGGATGCGTCCAACCGGTGAATGGCGATTGGAAATGTAAATGTGCATGTTATTGCCGGGCATTGCCAAGCAAGTAGGGCTTATGGTCCCGGTGCGCAAGTTGGCGCCAAATTAGTACGATCGGGAAGCTGTACCAAACTCTTCTTTCATTCCAGGTCAATCAGCACCTTCCCAATTTGGCTCATGCTCTCGGTCGCCTCATGGGCCGAGACAATCTGATCCAGCGCAAAACCAAAACGTCCAAAAATTTGGTGTTTGAACTTATCCGCCTGGAGCGCATCGTTAATGTAGATTGCAGCTTCTTCATGAGCCTGCCGCGACATGGCGTACACCAGCACAAAGTGAAGGGTGAGGTTTTTGGCCAGCATGGATCTGAATGCAAGTAGCGGTTCCGGTACTGCGTCTGACGCATAGCTTGCGATCACGCCCCCGGTCTTAAGTAATGAAACATCAGTGCCTAAGTTGGCTCCAAAGGCTACTTCAATAACCCGGTCCAGACCACTTTCCTCACCTGTAATGTCCCTAACACGGCGTACGACATCATCCGTCATATAGTTGATCACGTGGTCTGCACCAGCTAGGAGGGCCTGGGCTGTTTGCTCTGGACGACTTACCGTGGCTATAACTCGGGCGCCTTCCAGTTTGGCAATCTGCACCGCATAGAAACCGACGGCGCCAGAGCCACCTTGCACCAGAACGGTCTTACCCGTTACGGGGCCGTCAGCCAACACACAGCGGTGCGCTGTCATCGCAGGAATTCCCATGCAAGCACCCACCGTGAAGTCAACGTGGTCAGGCAAGCGCACGGCGTTTCGGTCCGGTACGGTGGTGTACTGGGCGCAGGTTCCGAACGGCCGCCCAAGGACTGCCTCGTAGATCCAGACACGTTCCCCGATTCGAGCAGGGTTCACACCGACGCCTACCGCGTCGATAACGCCAGCACCATCTTGGTGTGGAATGATCACGGGAAAAGGCATTGTCAGCACACCACGGTGAATGCCACGACTTTTCACGTCAGAGGGATTTACCGCTGAGACCCGCACATGCACGCGCACCTCACCGGCTTGCGGTTCAGGCTTTGGTTGGTCACCGAACTGCAAAACCTGGTGTGCTGGTCCTTTGCGTTCATAGTATGCAGCTTTCATGGATTTCCCTTTGTCTTAGTGAGGGCGAGAGATCTCAACTCCATCTTCAAAATCTTGCCGTAGCTGCTTCTGGGCAGGGTATCGATAAAGCAATACTGTTTGGGGCGTTTGAAGCGGGCCATATGTTGGATGCACAACTGGTCGAGTTCGCTAGCCGTCACCGCCATACCAAGGCGCGCTACGATGAAGGCGACTACGGATTCCCCCCATTCAGGGTCAGGGGTACCAATTACAGCGACTTCTTCCACCGCCGCGCAGTTCAACAACACTTCTTCAACCTCACGGGGGTAGATGTTTGAGCCCCCACTGATGATGACGTCTTTAGAGCGGTCCTTGAGAAACAGAAATCCACGCGCATCGAACACGCCCACATCACCGGTGTACAGCCATCCATCGTGCAGAGCGGCAGCGGTTGCAACGGGGTCATTGAGATAACCATGCATAACCACGTCCCCTCGCACCAGGATCTCACCAACCGTTCCGGCCGGCATGGTGATCCCTTCTGCATCCACTATGCGCACCTCAACCCCTGTGCGCGCGATGCCAACCGAAACCAATCGTTCGGCGAAGTCTTCGCTTCCGTCGTCATGGTAAAGATGCTTCGGCATGGCGGTGATGGTGCAGGGTGACTCGCCTTGGCCATAGCCATTCCAAAATCGCAAACCGAAAGCTTTGAGTGCAGCGTGCACGTCATCTACATACACAGGCGCCGACCCGCACAGGACAGTCCGAATATGCGATGTGTCCAAACGCGCAAGATCGGGCGAAGCGCACAATCTGCGCAGCATCGTTGGTGCGAGAAACAAGGTAGCCTTGGCGTAGTGGTTAATCAGGTCGACGATTTCCTTAACGTCGAACGCCCTAGACACCGGCAGCACTTGATTACTGCCCTTTGCGATGTGCGCCAGGCAAAAAAGACCAGCCGCATGACTTTGCGGACCGATGTGCAGCAGCGCATCGGTCTCGTCGAGCTGATCTATATCGCACAAGTACGCCTGCGCAAGCGCGTGCAAATTGCGGTGGGAGAGCATCGCACCTTTCGGGCGACCCGTGGTCCCACTGGTGTAGAACACCCACGCAAGCTCATCGCGGGAGACTTCCTGCAACGCAAGTGCTGAATGGTTCAGCAAGTGCTTGTACGCGGGCGTGCCGATCGTCAGTTCGATGACCGAGCGCCCACCGCAAGTCACCGCATCGGACGCAGCCTTCTCGGTATCCAAGGTCGAAAAGCAGGCCACAGCATCGCAGTTTGCGAGGATGAAGGCGACCTCACGTGGGTGCAGCTTTGCGTTAATTGGAACAGCGCATAACCCAGCATGCCACAAGGCAAACAGCACTTCAATGTACTCAGGGCAATTACTCATGTAAAGAACGACGCGGCTACCCGGTGCCATACCCGGAAGACTGATCAATCCCCCCGCGAGCCTTGCCACGCGAGACTGTAGGACCCCATAGGACTGAAGGATCTGTGGCCCCACCGAAACAGCGGGACGATTCGGGAACGTTGTTGCCGAATTCGCTAACAGACGCGCAATATTCATGGTGGACCTTTGGTAGGTGAACTCAGCTCGCCAAAATAGTGACCACGCACGCACCGGATTCGACACCGATAAGCCCACCGCCGTTTTCGGCAATTGCGATCCTGGCCCCGGGCACCTGGCGCTGCCCCGCCTGTCCTCGTAGTTGCGTCACCAGTTCGTGTATCTGGGCCAGGCCAGTCGCGCCTATGGGATGCCCTTTTGACTCCAGCCCTCCAGAAGGATTCACCGGCACCCTGCCCCCCAGCGCCGTAGCGCCGCTTTCAGCTAAAGGACCACCTTCGCCGAATGCGCAAAGCATCAGATTCTCAGTTTGCTGAATCTCCCCGAAGGCGGTGGCGTCATGGACTTCGGCAAGGTCAATGTCTTTCGGGTCGACACCGGCGAGTTCGTAGGCGCGTTTTGCCGCTATGTGAGACACATCGAGTTGGTAATCGTCGGCACTGCGGCGTCCTCCGCCCATCAGCACACAGGCCCGAACCTCACAACTGCGACTGACGCCGAGCCGCCGCAGACCGGCCTCCGAGCACAGTAATGCTGCCGCCGAACCGTCGGAGATGGGTGAGCACATTGGCAGAGTAAGTGGCCAAGCAATCATCGGCGCCGCGAGAATTTCTTCGATGCTGTAGTCGCGCCGGTACTGGGCCAGCGGGTTATACACGGAGTGGTGGTGGTTTTTTGCGGCCACGGCGGCGATTTGCCGTGCGGTGGTTCCAAAGTTGCGCATATGAAACTTGGCAAAAGCTTGGTACACATCCATGAAGACGCTGTGTGGCCCCGGGTTGAGGAATTCGTCAGGGGTCGGGATACCTTCGCCCATGCCCATCAGGTGTTTGACGCTACCAGCAACGTTGTGGACATCCCAACTGCCGTCAAAAATGGAAAAACTAAGACTCCGATTTTCCGAGAACATCTTTTCTGCCCCAACGGCAAGGGACACGTCGGATAGCCCGGCACGAATGTGGGCACACGCCATGTTGAATGCGGTAGATGCACTGGCACACGCGTTCTCAACATTGACCACCGGTGTGTTTCCCAGTGCAAGTGGCAGTAGCGCGATCTCGCCCCGAATCGAGTGCTGCCCCTCCATGACGCCTTGGGCTGAATTGGAAAAAAATACCGAGTCAACACCGCTGGCGTCGCAGTAACCGTCTTTCAACGCGGCCAAAGCTGACGTGACAGCTAACTCACTAAGTGATCGATTGAGAAACTTACCGAACGGCGTCATGCCAACGCCTACGACATAAACCTTAGACATATCCTCGTTCCTTTTTGTTACGTACTCGCCTTCTCAAGCGTGGTTAAATATCTAAATATACCTGTACTTTGTCTGATATTATTGTAAAACAATCTAAGATCATAAATTCCCGTGGATTACGAGACGCGTTCGAAGTGGACGGGAAAAAAGCAATTGGAGAAACCGCAGTGGCCGACAGAATTTTGATTACCAACGATGATGGAATTCACTCGCCAGGCATCGAGCTTCTCGCCGCCATCGCCAGCCAATTCAGCGACGACATATGGGTTGTCGCACCCGAATCCGAGCGCAGCGGCGCGGGGCATTCGGTTTCGCTCGCCGACCCGTTGCGTATGCGCCAACTCGGGCCTAAAACGTACTCAGTGAGCGGTTCGCCGACGGACTGTGTTGTTCTGGGTGTCAATCACATTTGCAAAGACCGTCGTCCGACACTCCTGCTATCAGGCATCAACCGTGGAGCAAATACTGCCGACGATGTGACCTATTCTGGAACGATAGCTGCCGCCATTGAAGGCGTGCAACTGGGCATACCATCGATTGCTTTTAGCCAGGTATTTTTAAGCGGCAAGGCCGTACCTTGGCACACTGCCGAGCGCCATGGCCCCAGCCTGTTAAAACAATTGCTCAAGCTAAAGGTTGAACCGGGCGTTCTTTTGAACGTTAATTTTCCTGCCGCTGAGCCCGATGCAATAAGGGGCATTGCCGTTACCAGCCAAGGCAAGCGAACGAAGCAAGAAATTGCCGTGCATGACCGAGTCGATAGTCGAGGGTTCCCGTACTTTTGGTTGAACTTCAAGCACGAAGTGGTCAATCCATTGGCGGGTACCGACCTTGCCGCCGTCGCAGAGGGATTTATCTCAGTGACGCCCTTGCACGTGGATATGACGCACCACGCCAGTATGCGAGAGCTGGCTGCCGCACTTGGGTGAACGGAGTCCAGCGCGATAAGGCAGCAAGCTCTGCCTTTCGACACGCCAATCCAGTGTGCTAGTCATCATCGAGCACTATCATGTGTGAATCGATGTAACGATTCGACATGACGGTGTTGCGCTATTTGTACTTCTTGAGTTCGAGCTTGCCGATCTGGTTGCGGTGAACCTCATCAGGCCCATCGGCCAGACGGAGCACGCGCGACATGGCATATGCATGTGACAGGCCAAAATCGTTGCTGGTGCCGCCACCGCCGTGGGCCTGAATGGCCCAGTCAATCACCTTGGCCGCCATGTTTGGAACAGCCACCTTGATCATGGCGATCTCCGTTCTAGCCACTTTGTTTCCGACCGTGTCCATGCGGTGGGCAGCATTGAGGGTCAGCAGACGCGCTTGTTCGATCATGATGCGTGATTCCGCAATCCGCTCGATGGTGACACCCTGATCTGCCACGGGTTTGCCGAATGCCACGCGGGACAGACTGCGCCTGCACATGCGCTCTAGGGCACGTTCGGCCAGACCGATTTGGCGCATACAGTGGTGAATCCGCCCCGGCCCTAAGCGGCCTTGGGCAATCTCGAAGCCTCGGTCTTCGCCCAGTAAAAGGTTGCTTGCAGGGACCCGAACGTTTTCGAACATTACATCGGAAGCGCGGTCTGGCATGCCATAGAAGCCGAACACCGGCAGGGACCGCAGCACCTTCACGCCGGGCGCATCCATGGGTACCAAAATCATCGACTGTTGCCGATGGCGGTCTGGGTTATTCGGATTGCTTTTCCCCATGAAAATCGCAATACGGCAGCGCGGATCGGTGGCGTTGGTGGTGTACCACTTGTGACCGTTGACGACGTAATCATCCCCATCCCGCACGATGGACGATTCGATATTGGTCGCATCACTCGACGCGACATCGGGCTCTGTCATGGCAAAGCAGGAGCGGATCTCCCCCGCCAGGAGAGGTTTGAGCCATTTCTCTTGATGTTCCGGTGAACCATATCGCGCCAGAACCTCCATATTCCCGGTATCGGGCGCAGAACAATTGAATACCTCGGGTGCCAGCAGCGAGCGCCCCATGATTTCGCAAAGCGGCGCATATTCAAGATTCGTGAGCCCGGCACCATGAGGCGACTCTGGCAAGAACAGGTTCCACAAACCGGCCGTACGCGCCTTGGGTTTGAGCTGCTCGATGATAGGGTGTACCTTCCAGGGGCCAAGAGACTCCGCCTCTTCCACGTGGCGCTTTTCATTAGGGTAAATGTGCTCTTCCATGAAGGCGTTAAGCCGCTGCTGTAGATCTTGGACCTTCTGGGATGGCTCGAAAGACATGGGTGAATTTCCTTTTTAATAATGAATGTTGGGGTGTCGACAGACGTGCTGATCTGAGATCAAGTCACCTCGAAAAGGCCCGCCGCGCCCATGCCGCCACCGATGCACATGGTGACGACAACGTACTTTGCGCTGCGGCGCTTGCCTTCTATCAATGCATGTCCGACCAGGCGTGCGCCTGTCATACCGTAGGGGTGACCGATCGAGATACCCCCGCCATTGACGTTATAGATTTCTGGGTCGATACCCAGTTTGTCGCGGCAATAAATAGCTTGGCAGGCAAAGGCTTCATTGAGTTCCCACAGACCGATGTCGGCAACCTTCAATCCGTGGATCTTGAGCAGTTTTGGGACTGCATAAACCGGGCCGATGCCCATCTCCTCCGGTGCACAGCCAGCCACTGCCATACCTCGGTAAATCCCCAATGGCTGCAGGCCACGGCGTTGCGCCAGCTTGCCTTCCATGATGACGCAAGAAGAAGCACCGTCCGACAACTGGCTGGCGTTACCGGCAGTGACCGACCCGCCATCAATCACAGGCCTCAAGGCCTGCAGGCTGTCGAACGTGGTTTCGGGCCGGTTGCCCTCGTCGCGCTCTAAAGTCACCTTCTGGTAGGTAACCTCTTTGGTCAGCTTATCGACCACGGCCATGTTGCTGCTCAGTTGCACAATCTCTGCGTCAAAGCGCCCGGCAACCTGCGCTGCGGATGTGCGGCGTTGCGACTCATAGGCGTAACGGTCTTGTGCTTCGCGCGTAATGCCGTATTTTTTGGCCACGAACTCCGCCGTTTGCAACATCGGAAGATAGGCGTTCGCCGCTTTGGCGATGACGGCCGGATCTTGTTCTTTCGCAACCCAGGCCATGTAGGGCGTCTGCACGGCTGAGATGTTTTCTTGGCCTCCAGCAACTACGACCTCCATGCCGTCGACAATCACCTGCTTGGATGCCGTGGCGATGGCCATCAGTCCCGAAGAGCATTGCCGGTCCATGGTTTGTCCAGAGACCGTCAGCGGTAAGCCCGCAGCGATGCTGGCGTTGCGGGCGAGGTTCATGCCTGCAGTCCCGGCCCCGAGCACACAGCCTATGACCACATCGTCCACTTCCGCACCGTCAACACCGGCGCGGTGAACGGCGTGTTCGATTGTGTGACCCAATAGCGTCGGGGACTTGGTGTTGTTGTAGGCACCCTTGAAGGCACGCCCGATAGGGGTACGCGCAGTTGAAACAATGACGGCTTCTCTCATAAAAGTTGACTCCAGTTGAATTGAGCTGGGTGTGGAAAAGTATTTAGGGTGCGACCCAGTCGCTTAGCCGACTCCCTTGGGAAGCCAGCGATAGGAGTAATTCACTGGCAGTCCAGTAGCCAAACGCGTTGCCTCGCTCCTGCGCCAAGGTTGCCATGCGGGTTGCGATAGTGCTTAGCCCGATCTCGTCAGCAAAGAACAGTGGGCCGCCGCGGTGGTCCGGAAAGCCATACCCGGCGACCCATACCATGTCAATGTCACCGCCCCGGTAGGCTATGCCCTCGCTGAGGATGAGCGCACCCTCGTTGATCAGTGGGTAGAGCAAGCGCTCAACGATCTCCTGATCGCTGATATCGCTGCGCCGTTGAATGCCGTATTGCGCTGCTAGTGCGATGCAGATGTCGGCGACAGCTGGGTCGGGTACAGGCGTGCGGCCTTCGTAGCGGTAGTAGCCAGAAAGGGTCTTCTGACCAAAGCGCCCTAGCTCAAACAACTTTCGCACGAGTACCCGGTAGCTCGGGTCGGGTGGCAGGCCACCAGCCTTACCTCGCTCTATCACCGTTTTTGCCCCTACGTCGATGCCCGCCATGTCCAGCATTCTGCATGGGCCCATGGCCATGCCAATTGCCTCCACGGCACGGTCAATTTGTTGCGGCTGCGCTCCTTCGAGTAGAAGGAATTCGGCCTCACGCATGTAAACCTCGGCCATGCGGTTACCGATGAACCCGTAACACACACCTGAGACCACCGCTACCTTGCGGATAGCACCAGCGAGTTTCATTACAGTGGCCAGCACATCGGGCGCGGTATGGGCTCCACGCACTACCTCTAGCAGGCGCATGACGTTAGCAGGACTAAAAAAGTGCATTCCAACGACGTCGGCGGGTCGACCCGTTGCCGCAGCCAATTCGTTCACGTCGAGAGTCGATGTGTTGCTTGCAATGATGGCCCCCGCCTTGCAGACTTGGCCCAGGCGCGCACAGATCTGGCGCTTGAGATCCATGTTCTCGAACACTGCCTCGATAACTAAGTCGCATCCGGCCAAATCGGCGTAATCCAATGAGCCTGTTAGCGAGGACAGGCGCTGCGCTAGCTGCTGCGTACTGAGTTTCCCTTTGGCGACACTTGACTCGTAGTTTTTGCGCACCAGAGCTAAACCGCGCTGAAGTGCTTCATCTGTAGCTTCAACGATCACAACCGGGATGCCTGCGTTGGCGAAGTTCATCGCAATGCCGCCACCCATGGTGCCGGCGCCCACTACGCCGATGGACGCGATATTTCGCAGCGCGACGTTTTTGGAAAGGCCGGGAATTTTGCTCGAATCGCGCTCAGCGAAAAACAGATGGCGCAATGCCCGCGACGCAGCAGAGTTCCGTAGTTGTTCGAACTCATGGGATTCGACCTGGGCGCCTTCAGAAAATGGTAACTCGCTTGAGGCTTGCACGCAACGCACCGCGGCGGCTAACGCTGGATAAGCCGGCTTACTGAGCGCGGTAGTCAACGCAGCAGGGAAAAAGTCGGCCTCAAGGCCGGCTTGCAATACCGGCAGTTCACTGCAGCGGCGCAAATGTGCTTTTGCTGCCAGCAGCGATTGGGCATAGGCCAAGCCCAGCGCTAGCGCACCACCGTCGCGCACCACATCGAGCAAGCCAACTTCCAGAGCCTGACCTGCATCTAGCATTCGCCCCGATTGAATAAGATCCAGTGCCAGTACCGCACCGATCAGACGCGGCAGGCGCTGCGTACCCAGCGAACCGGGTATGAGACCGATTTTGACCTCCGGCATTCCGAACCGGGTTCCAGGCAGGGCCAGTCGGTAGTGGCAGGCCATCGCTAGCTCCAGACCGCCACCCAGCACGGTGCCATGCAAAACGGCCACCACCGTACGAGATGATTGCTCTAAGCGGGCGAGAAAACGGTTCAAGGGCGTTGTGCTGAAGTCCGGCAAACCAAAGGAGTTAATGTCGCCACCAGCGACAAACGTTCTGCCATCGCAAAGCAATACCAATGCCTGCAATGAGTCATCGGACTCAAACTGCTCCAAGGCCTTAATCAGCCCCGATACCGTGGCTACGCTCAATGCATTAACCGGTGGGTTGTCGATTTTGATCACCCCAATCCTGGCATGGCGTTCGAACGTAACGCGGTCTTGCGCGCGGGTAGAGGTTGCTCCTGTTGCGCTCAAGGTTTTGGCCCCCAGGGCGCACCCATTAACAGTTTGTTCTCTTGGGAGGACAAAAGGGGACGCAACTTCGACGCGAATTCCATGAGGCCTTGGTCACCATAAAACGCTGCCCAGAAAGCTCGACGATCGGCGTCGTCCTTGAACTTCCAGATATGGATAAGTTGGTTCATGCCACCCACATCGCCAAGAAAGTATCCCACTAGCTTGTCCGCATGCCTTTCCAATAAGGGCCAACCGACCGCTGTGTACAACGCCACAATTTCGCTCATCTTGCCAACTACAACATGGTATGTCCGTTGTTCATAAAGTGCCATAAAGTATCCTACGTCGGTGTATTTTTTGGATCGTTGTAAGGGTTTTTACCAGTCATTTTAGATAAAAAATTGCCTACAAGATACGAAATATTGTACGACAATATCATCCTATCGTTAGGTTGGGCAATTTCTCATTTAGGCTCTGTGCGACCAATGGTTTTGAGCGAATTATCCAGTCGATACAGCAACAAATTTACCCAAGGAGACATGATGAACCGCATGAATGGAAAAGTCGTAATCGTTACGGGCGCAGGCACGGGTGTCGGACAGGCTGCGATGCGGCTCTTTGCTGCCGAAGGCGCCAAAGTCGTCGGTGTTTCGCGCACACTTTCTAACCTAGAAGCCACGCTTGCAATGGTGAAGGGGGACGGCGGCGAGGGACGGATCATCGCTGCTGATCTTTCGGAAGACACCGCTTGCCGCGACGTGGTGCAAGCCACCCTCGACGCCTATGGTCGAGTGGACAGCCTGGTCCACTCGGCGGGGGTTGGCTATAGCTGGGCGGAGAAAAGTCCGGGCACGATGTCCGACGTGATCAATACGACGCCCGCAGCGTGGAATGAAGTGATCAAGCTCAACCTGGACGCCTACTTCTTTATGTGTCGCCACGTTATTCCTACTTTTATCAAGCAGGGCAGTGGCAATATTGTCGGTGTCGCTAGTATTTCCGGTTACCAGGGTTTGGCCGGTGCACACACTTACACCGCAGCAAAAGGTGGCGTTATAAACCTGACGCGCTCGCTCTGTGTCGCGTATGCCGCACAAGGTGTTCGGGCTAATTGCATTGCGCCAGGCTTTATCGCCACACCCATGGTTGCATCCGTTTTGAACTTATTCGATAACCCAGATATTGCTGAGCGCATTACGCCTATGAGGCGTCCGGGCACAGCGCAAGAAATGGCTTACGGTTGCTTGTACCTGGCCAGTGATGAATCATCGTATTGCAACGGAACCGTGCTGACTATCGACGGCGGAACCACGGCGCGTCAGTAGCACGTCGCTGCCTTTTTGACAATCCAAAAGATGAGGTAAACCATGCGCGCAGCCATATTTACAGGGATCGGCCAACCACTGGAAATCCGAAACGTACCGGAGCCAAAAGCCGAGCCTGGTGGACTAATTCTGAGAGTTCACTATTGCGGTATTTGCGGCTCCGACCTTCACGCCACGCAGCGTGGCGCCTTCGTAGTAGAGCCTGGCACCGTGCTGGGGCACGAATTCTGTGGCGAAATTGTCGAGTCGCGGGCAGCCGGATGGAAAGTGGGCGAACTCGTAACCGCCGTGCCCAATAATGCCTGCAACTCGTGCCGCGCAAGTGGTCTGCAGGAATGCAAAGACAACCTCGGCATCCTCTGCCCGAGCAACAGGATCACCGGTTATTCTCCAGAAGTGCCCGGCGGTTTCGCGGAATATGTTCATGTGAATGCGTCACAGGCGCTTCGCATTCCGAAAGATGTCAGCTCGCGCAACGGCGCAACCGTTGAGCCTTTGGCCGTCGGATTGCACGCGGTTGAAAAAGGTAATGTTCGACTGGGCGACCGAGTGCTGGTCATCGGTGGGGGACCGATCGGTTTGGCAGTTGTTGCGTTTGCCAAACTGGCAGGGGCCTATCATGTCGTGGTCAGCGAATACGCCGAGGTCCGGCGCAAGACCTCTTTGGCGTTTGGTGCCACCGGACTAATCGACCCTTCGAAAGAAGAAGTGGCCGAAGCGTTTGCCAAGATAGTCGGAGGTCCACCAGACGTTATTTTCGAATGCGTCGGTATCCCCAACTTGCTTCAAGAGTGCATTAACCTTTCGGCCCCGCGCGGACGCATTGTCGTGGTTGGTGTATGCATGGTTGAGGACCGGTTGACCCCGATGTCTGGCATCTTCAAAGAGGTCAATGTGCAGTTCGTGCTTGGGTACGGAAAGCCCGATTGGCGTCTCGTGCTCAACCTTCTTGACAGCAAAGGAATCGATCCTACGCCGATGATCACCAACGTGATCGGACTTGAAGAGCTACCCGCCGAGTTTGAGGCGCTTCGCAAACCCGCGGGACAAATTAAGCTGCTAGTCAGTCCACTGCAGGCCGGAGAGCTGGCCTAAGCATCATGTAGGCTGGGGGTCTGACGGGAGCCTGCTTGCCCTACGCATCCCAGCAAAAACATCGCGCGCTATGTGAGTTGATCTGGTCCGGTAACTACGCAAGGATCTCATGCCCAATCACGATGTATGGAGTGATGTCGGTAAAGTTCACAATATCTGCCTGCGTTTTTGCTCCATGGGCAAGGAGCGCTGCGTTTGTAGCCTCCATGGTTTCAAAGCGTAGTTCGGCAATTAGCCGAAACGGCACCGTGTTGGCGTCCCCTGTCGGAATGACATAGCTCATCGAGCGCATTCCACTCGGCTCAAGCAGTTCTCGCACCAATGGAAGGTGCGTCTCGCGGTAATAATCGTAATCGAATCCAGAGTCCGGTGTGTTTGGATATAAAACGCTCACGATAACCATTTTCGCTCCCCCTTGATGTTGGGCATGACAAGAAACATGCGAACCGATGGGTTTACCCACGTTCGGCTTAGTTGAGCTGGCACTGTATCGCCATGGGCTGACAGATGTCTGGCTCTGGATTTAACTTTAATGTAAGATTAAATTGTAGAACAATATTCTCGGCCAAAAAAGCTAATTTTCGGCTCATGGCTAGGTCACTAGCGTAACAAGGAGACGATCAAATGGATAACTGTAATCGCCAGTGGTTATTGATACGGCGACCACACGGGGTCTCGGTGCCTGCAGACTTCGAATACGTTGAAACAGAGCGCCCATCATTTGATAATCTTGCGCCCGGAGAATTAGTCCTCCGAAACTTGGCATTCCTGTGTGCGCCGACTATGCGTAATTGGATGGATCCACCGAGCAACAGCTTGTATCCCTCTTTGGTATTGGGTGCTCCGGTAATGGCTCCAGCTGCCTCCGTCGTTGTCGCATCCAATCGCCCGAATATGCCGGTTGGCACGCGAGTCACCGGCTTTACCAGCTGGCAGGACTACCAGCGAGTGGGGTCTGAACACCTTGCAACACCTATTCCCGATGGAGTCGATACCGAACATGCGATGGGGGTGCTTGGTCTGAATAGTTTGACTGCATATTTTGGCCTTTTGCGTGTTGGTCGACCGGTAGCAGGCGACACAGTGGTTGTATCCGGGGCCGCCGGTTCCACTGGTTCTGTTGCGGCACAAATTGCCAAGATCAAGGGCTGTCGTGTGATTGGTGTCGCCGGGGGAGAAAAGAAGTGCAATTGGCTCCTGAGCGATCTCAAACTTGATGGTGTTATTGACTACAAAAAGGACCCACTTGAAGAGAGATTACGTGAACTTTGCCCTCAGGGCGTCAATGTATTCTTCGACAATGTCGGAGGGCCCATATTGCAGGCGGTAGTCGAAAATATGGCGCGCAAAGGACGGATCGTCTTGTGCGGTCAGATTGATGGTTACAACAACTCGGTGCCGATTCCAGGTCCCACAAATATGATGCGCCTCATCTACGGCAGTATCACGATGCAGGGATTTTTACAGGCAGACTATGCTGACCAAGTACCGGCGGCGCTCCAAGAGATCCAATCGTGGTTAGCGTCGGGCAAGCTTCGATGCCGCGTGGATGCTCGGCTGGGTTTCCTTCAGATACCCGAAACATTCGCGTGCATATTTGATGGGCGCAATCACGGTACGCTGCTTGCGATTGTTGATACGTGATACGGCAAACTCAATGGTTCATGCAGCTTTTGACGGTCGTAGCTAAACCACTGCTTCGTCAGGCCGTCACCGTATGGATAGTTGAAGTGACTACGCAGGCTTGGTCGCTCATTCGGTCAAGATGCGCCGAAGTTCCAGCCGCGAAGCAGCGTCGATTCCAAGCACGTCATTCACGTACACGTCAAATGATCCGTATCCTGTCTCAATGGCCGTGAAGGACCGTGCCAACATGCCTTCGTTGGCTGCGAACAAGGGCGCGCCAACTTCTTCTGTCACCCCTGCGGGAAGTTGGAAGTCACGGCGCCAATGCTGATTCGTGGCTAGATAATCGTCTAGCACCGACTCCCAGCTGACCCCCAAGGTTGTTAGCAGAATGGCTGCGGCAAACCCAGTTCGGTCTTTACCAGCAGCGCAGTGAAACAGCAGGGGCAGGTTGTCGTTTTCAAGTATCAGTGCAAACAGCATGCGTAGCTGCTCGGCGCAGGCCTTGGGATAACCCTCGTAGGCGGCGGTAATGAACTGCTCTAAGTCATCGCGCTCGACTGTACGTTGTGCGAGGATCCCTTGCAAAAGTCCGTCTAGATGCGCCTCCATTGGAAGCTGGTGACGTTGGGTTCCGAGTAAGTGCACCGATACATCGCGCTGACTTTCTTCCAGCCCGCGCAGATCGCAAACGTTTTTGAGACCCAGGTCTGCCAAACGCAACTCATCTGCGGTGGTGAGCTTGGAGAGCTTGGCCGATCGGAACAGGCGGCCCAGGCGGATATGAGTTCCCTGTTTGGTACGCCAGCCGCCCAGGTCACGCAAGTTTGACGCGCCATCCAGCGGGATGACCCGGTTCGGTGCCAGTCCCACTTAGTGCCTGCGCAGCGAAATCACACCCGCGGCAAACATCGCAACAATGAGCAACAAGCCTTGTACGATGTATTGCCAGTAGGTCTGTGCGCCCATGAGAGACAGGCCGTTGTTAATCACGCCAATCAGCAGCACGCCGACGATGGTTCCAAGAATGTGAAACTGTCCAGGTCGCAGCGTTGAGGCGCCGATAAAAACTGCTGCGAATGCATTAAGCAAGTAAGTGTCACCAACACCTTGTGGACGCCCCGCGCCCAGACTGGCAGCGGCCATGATGCCGGCAAGTGCAGCACAGGCGCCAGAGATCCCCAGAGCCAAAAGACCATAGCGCTTTACAGCAATACCGGAGAGCCGAGACGCCTCAGGATTTCCGCCGATTGCATACAGGTTGCGGCCCGCCTGCGTGTGCTCAAGAAGTAACCACAGGACAAAGGCAACGACCAATGTGATCAGAACGGCGTTCGGTACGCCTGCAGTAGAGTTTTGCCCTAGCACCACGAATGCGTCGGGAATGCCGCTGACGATCGTGCGCGACTCTGAGAAGCCGAGAATCACGCCCGTGATGACCGAACCCATTGCCAAAGTCGCGATGAAAGCGGAGATACCCAGGTAGCTTACTAACACCCCGTTCAACACCCCAATGACGCTTGCCCCGGTCAGCACCGCAATGATCGACAGTACAACGTAGGGGTTTTCGCCTTCTCCGACCAGCATTCTGCAAACCATGTAGCCCCCTAGCGTAGCCATGGCTGCGATCGACAAATCGAACAGTCCCATGACAAGGCATACCGTGAGTCCCGCCGAAATGACGCCCAGAATGGCACTCTGATTCAGGATGTTCATGAAGTTCAGCAGCGTCGGAAATACTTCGGGACGACCGATGCTGAACACAGCCACAAGGAGGACCAAAAATCCGATCGTTCCATAACGGGAAATGAAGCCTAACCATTCATATTTTTTCAAAGCCTTCTCCAACTGACAACGCCACAATGCGGTCTTCTGTAATTTCTGTACCAGTCAAATCGGCAACCACGTGTTGGTCTCTAAACACGATCACCCTTTGACAGATGCGTGGGAACTCTTCCATCTCCGTGGTAGTGAACAGGATGGCCGCGCCAGAACTGGCAAGCTCAAGCAAGAGCCGATAGATCTCAGACTTGGCACCGACGTCCACGGCTGCGGTTGGCGAATTCAATAGGAATACCGAGGCATTTGCACCCAACCATCGAGCGATGACGACCTTTTGCTGGTTTCCGCCTGACAAGAGATTTATGCCGGCTTCCAGCGAAGGCATCTTTACATTGAGTCGCTGTGCCAAGGCCGATGCCTCACGCCTCTCAATGTTTCTCTTTATGAGTCTTGACACCGGGTCAGTTACAAACCGGACAAGCGATGGCAGGCTGATGTTCTCGCGGACTGAAAAGGTACCGATAGTCGCTTCCGCTAGGCGATCCTTTGGAACCAGTGCAATGCCTGCACGCACTGCATCGCGTGGCGAATTTAACGCCTTCGTACGGCCATGCAAAGCGACTCGCCCAGATGTCGCACGCGCCCGGCCATAGAGCAAGTCCAGTACCTCTTCGGCACCACTCCCCGGCAAACCGGCCAAACCGATGATTTCGCCAGTTCGAACTTGCAATGAAAGCGGAGCAACTCCAGGGCCAGCGAGGTCATGTGCCTCAAGGACAGGAAGTCCCGGCGGCACATCCAGCGGCTTTATGTCATGCACTTGCGCTTTGTCACCGATGATTGCGCGAAGAATTCCACTGCGAGTGATCTCCAAGCGCTGACCCGTCCACGCGAGCTTTCCGTCACGCAGCACGGTCGCATACTCGGCGATGTCAAGCACTTCTTGTAGTCTGTGACTGACGTAGACAAAACCATGGCCGGCTTTGGCAAGTCGGCGCATGTGATTGAATACGATGGTGACTTCTCTGGGAACCAGCGATGTTGTTGGTTCATCCAAGATGATGAGTCTGGCATTGCTGGCGATGGCCTTGGCAATGGAGATCATGGCGACTTCATCGGGTCGCAAGCGATCGACCGTCGCCCGTGGGTCAATGTCCAGGCCAACGCGTTCTAATAGTTGGCGGGCTTGGCGAGTGACTTCCGCCCAGTTGACGATCGCATTTCCGTAGCGCGGCAAAGGCTTACCGAGTAACAGATTCTCCTGAACGCTCAGGTTCTTTACTAGGTTCGCATGTTGGTGTACGACAGCAACCCCATGCGCCTGCGCGTCCTGGGGACTGTCGAAGTGGGTCACCTTTCCGTCGATCTTGATGACCCCTCCATCCGGCTTGAGAGCGCCCGCAACGATCTTAATTAAAGTTGACTTGCCAGCTCCATTTTCGCCAAGCAGGGCATGGATGCTGCCCTGCTGAACCGTCAAGTCAACCTCGTCCAAGGCTAGTTGGCCAGCGAAACCCTTGGTCAGTCCACGGACTTCAAGCAGGGGAGGCGTTGAATCAATCTTTGCACCCTCCTGCTTGAACGTTTCCTGAGACTCCGATAGCACAACTGTCTTCATTTACTTGGCCAGCATCTCGGCACTGAACGGGGTGCAGGTCTTGAAGTTGATTGCACTTCCTGCGGCAGGAGCCGACTCATGATTAACCATACAGGTGCGCGTCATCAATGCGCGGAAGGGAATTTTCTTTCCATCTGCAACATCGGCAACCACTGCCATTGCCTTTTCAGCGATCGCTTTATGGCTGTAGGCCATAGACAGTACATAGGGGGATCCACCCTTGCGCAGCAGATCCATCGTTTCATCAATTCCATCGATGCCGACAAGCTTGATCTTATCTTTCATTCCCGCTCTTTCGATCGCGCGCACGGCTGGCGTTGCTAGCTCATCCCAGCCCACCCACACGCCGACGACTTCTTTGTTTGACGCCAGGATATTGGTGAGCTGGTTGAACACATCTTCAACCTGACCTGGCACCTTCACCTCGACTTCAATGACTTTGATGTCCTTCACGCTGCTCATCACGGCTTTGAATCCATTATCCCGATCGCGCAATACCGGCAGCACAGTCCAGTTCAACTTAACAATTTGCCCCTTGTTGTTGACCAAACTTTTCAGTTCGGTCGCGGTAACCGCGCCATCTACCACTCCGTTGGCAGCGATATCGGCAGTGATGCCAGGAACGTCGCCCGAAAAAGTGGAGATAAACGGAATATTTGCCGCATTGGCCGCCTTGATGACGGCCCCCATTTGGTTGTTGTCGGAAGCGATGTTGACTATCGCATCGAACTTGCGGTTGATAAAGTTGATAGCTGCGCTGTTGGTGGCAACCTGATCACCCTTGCCATCGTGCAGTTCACAGGTCCAGCCACGGGTCTTGCAGTCAGCCATTGCTATGTTTGCCATCAAAGTGATCGATGGCGAGTTGTAGTTCACCGCGATCACCGCGACATTAAGTTTGTCGGTTGCTTTTTTTGCAAAGGCCGACGTCATGCCACCTCCACCGATAAGCAGGGCCGCCGCGCATGCGACAGTAAATCGCAGATTGGTACGTTGAATTTTCACAGTGTGTCTCCGTTGATTGGTTCTGAATCAGTTCCGGCATGGATTGCCGGAACCGGCCTTTTGGCGCGCTGTGCTGGGACCAATTGGTTGTCTTTGCACGCCTCAATGCTATTTGCAGGATCCCTCACTGTCAACTACTTTTTGCAATAATTGTCCGATCATATTGTCGAAAGAAATAAGAAGAAAAAACAACAGAAAAACACTCTTTCCAGAGGAGAAACGAGTGGATTTTGATGAAAATTTCATCCGGATATGAGTTTCCATTTCGCGGGTTTTCCCGAGTGTCTGAGCATTTGGGGCGCTAGATTTCGGTCTCAATGAATTCAGGCGCTGTTGCGTGACAGGGAAGATATGGGAAATTTAGGCACAAAGCGACCCAGAAACATGGGCCGTGCCTTGTTGCGTACCGACTGGCGGCCGCTTTTGGTTGTACGTGATCGCTTTCGACTTCAGCTACGAAATTGACTAATACTGCTGGTCGAACGCCTGCTCATCAAGCGTAGCTATTCGCTCGCGTGTTTTAGACATGTGTTTACGCATGCGCTTCTCTGCAAGCGCCCCGTCGCCAGCGAGAATCGCAGCGCTGACTTCACGGTATTCCTTCTGCATGGCCTTGATGTTGTTAGGCCCAAGGAAGTTATGAAACTGGCTGCGAAACAGGTGAATTTGCGGCACCGGCATCAGACGATTCAGCTCGGCGTTCTCAGCGATATCCAGAATTTCTGCGTAGTAGTGCGCCCGGTCCGACAGGAACTGCTCTGAACCCGTCGTGGTTTTGCCATCTAATAGATTCGCAGCTGCAATGAAGCGCACACGTGATCTACCTTGTGCAATCTTCTCCGCAGCCAAGCGAGCGGCCAATCCACAAAGCACTTCTAGAACAATAACCAGACACTCAGCCTCTCGGCGGCTTAGCGGACGGATAGCGGCACCCCGATGCGGGTCTAGTCGAACTACGCCTTGCGCTGCTAGTTTTTTCAGTGCTTCGCGAACCGTGCCGCGGCTCACGTTGAAATTGTTTGCGAGATCAGCCTCTACCAAGCGATGTCCGACACCATACCTGCGCGCCAGAATCCCGTTGCTGATTGCCTCGACTACTTTGTCGGGAGAACTCATCACACGCGAAGCTTTCGATCGCGAGGATGCGGTTTTCCTTGGAGGTCTTACGTTTCCGGTAGCCATACGATAAAAATATGAGGGGTGGTCCTGACCGTCGGTGGTCTTTGTTTGGCGGAGATTTCCTGATATTTTATTACTAACCAGCGTGTGAACAGCGGGTTTCATGCATGCAAGTACTGCCCACCGTTGACAAAAATGACTTGGCCTTGAATCATTTCGGCGGCAGGACTCGCCAGAAACTCAACGAGAGAAGTGTAGTCATCGTGCTTGATCGTTCGTCCGTTTGGCGTTTCGGTGGCATTTTTTCGCAAAATGTCGTCGGTCTTATCGCCATAAACGCTACGCAGGGCGTCTGTATCAACTCCGCTTGGCGCAACGCAGTTGATGCGGATCCCCCGCGGACCCAGTTCCAACACCAGGTACCGCGCCAATGCTTCGGCCATCGCCTTTGCCGCACCGACCGCTGCATAATTTTTCAGAGCAATACGACTACCGCGGCTTGTCAGATAGAACACGGTGCTTCCACGGCGCAACATGGGCAAAGCGCCCCTCACTAAATACAGCAATGCGGTTCCGTTGAGATTCACGGCCTTCGTAAACTCATGGAGATCGACTTCGAGCGAAGGCTGCGCCAGCACCCTCACGGCGCAATGTACGAGTTGATCCAAGTTATCAACTTTTTCTGCAACTGCATCCAGTGCCAGCTGCGCACCCTCAGGTGTTCCAACATCCTGCTGAATCAGATGGACTCTGGCACCAAGACGTTCGACGCGCTTGGCCGCCTTGGCCGCTGCTTGGCTGTCAGACACGTAATTGAGAAAAACGTCGGCGCCTGGTTTGGCGAACCGACAGGCTATTTCGAGCCCTATGCCTTTGGTTCCGCCAGTGACGAGTATGGCCATGATCAGGGACTCCTATAGATCGGTACTACAAATCATGAAGCTTGGGGCTCTTCTAAGGGACGATCTAGGGCGTGGACCATCCGTCTAATATGCAATTGCTTTACTAGGGTTGGTGTGCGGAAAATCTCTCGATAGCGTCCCTGCGGCAATTAGTCAATTTCGGTCCGACAACCGTCGCACTACAGTCGCTCAATCAGTGTGGCGTTGGCCATGCCACCGCTTTCACACATGGTCTGCAGACCGTAGCGCCCACCATCGTGTTCTAGGCGCCCGAGAAGACTCGCCATTAACCGACCACCAGAGGCACCCACAGGGTGACCGAATGCGATCGCGCCACCCCAGTCGTTGACCTTTTCTAGATCTACGTTCAAGGTTTTTTGCCAAGCTAATACAACGGAAGCGAATGCTTCATTCACTTCAAAGGCGTCAATGTCCTTGATCGACAGACCGGATTTGTGAAGCAATTTGCGTGTGGCTGGAATGATCGCTGTTAGCATCACGATTGGGTCGTCGCCAGCAACACATGATTGCACGATCCGGGCGCGTGGCTTCAATTGGAGTCGTTTCACTGCGGCCTCAGAGCAAACCAGAATGGCAGATGCGCCGTCGGTAATCTGCGACGATGAGCCCGCCGTAACGCACCAATTAATCTCGGGGAATCGGCTCTTTAGGCCATCGTTGGCGAAGGCGGGCGGCAAGCTCGCCAATCGCGCGGCACTCGTGTCACGCCGTATGCCTTCATCCGCCTGGCAGAGAGCCATGTGGCCATCTGGCATTGGCACCCGTATCGGAATGATTTGCGATGTGAGCCAGCCACGGTCTGCTGCCAGGGCGGCGCGCTCATGCGAACGCAGCGCGAAGGCGTCAGTTGCTTCACGCGATAAGGCATATCGCGCCGCAATCAATTCAGCTGAAATACCTTGCGCAACCAAGCCCTCAGGGAAGCGAGCTCGAAACATCGGTCCGAGTTCATCACGCCCCTGTCGATTCCATTTCGCGGGTACGCGGCTCATCATTTCGACCCCGCCGGCGACGACGACGTCACAACTTCCACTCATTACAGCCTGCGCTGCGAAGTCAAGCGACTGCTGCGCCGAGCCGCATTTGCGGTCCAGCGTCACTCCGGGAGTTGACTCCGCCAAACCGGCTGCAAGCCAAGCGTGCCGCGCGATGTTGCCAGCTTGTTCACCAATTTGACTGACGCAGCCTGCAATCACATCTTCGACCTCAGCTGAGTCGATACCTGTGCGCTCCATTAGCGCCTGCAGTACCTGCGCGAGCAGATCAACTGGATGCACGGTCGACAGTGCACCTCCCTCTCGGCCTCTGCCAAAAGGGCTGCGAACGATGTCGACGATATAGGCAGGGTTCATTTCAGCGGCTAAGCTCTATCGACAGCTCCGATGACTTGATTTGCAGGTGCCTGGAATTCGCAACTTCCATCAGCTGACGAGCGAACTGGAGCTCCGGTGACGACAGAGTTGGAAAGTCCAGCCGGATGGGTCCGGCTGCGCGCATCGCGTCAATGTCATGCGGCGGCACAAGCGCACGCAAAAGCAGTTCATCATCGTCCACCCCACCATGGCGCTTTCTTATTTCCTCGAGTGATGGGTTCTCGGGTGGATGAGTCAGAATTTCTTTGTACTTCGCAGCAGAAGCAATACGGTCCATGATTTGGGGCTCGACCGGGGCCACGGGCTTGCCGTAGTGGCCAACTGCGTATTGAATGACTTCGTCTGGAATCACGCTGTAGCGCTTTCCGGTGACGATGTTCAAGACAGCCTGGGTGCCAACCAATTGGGAGAAGGGCGTAATCATGCCGGGATATCCCAGCTCCTTGCGGACCACTGCGGTTTCGCGAAGCACATCATCTAGGCGTTCACCCATGCCATGTTGAATTAGTTGGTTTCTCAGTGTTCCTGTCATACCGCCTGGCACTTGGTGTTCATAGAGGAATAGGTCATATTCATTCGGTGTACCAACTGTGAATCCATAAGTTTTCGCAATACGCTCGAAATGGCTGGCCACCTGCGCCATCAGTTTGGGGTTGAGATTTGACGTATGGCCTAACAACTCGATGTTGCGCATCATGATTTCAGTCGATGCGATCGATGTTCCGTTCGCCAATGGCCTGCTTGCGGTATGAAAAATGGTGACCCCATGCTTAATGGCTTCGAGGTAAACCAACGGAGCCATGCCAATGATATTGTGCGAGATCATTTCTATTGGCTTGCCCCGCGCCCCAGCCCGGACCGCCGCGACCACGCCGCCGACGCGTTCAGGGGTCAGGCATCCAGCGGTGTCGTAAATCAGGATGTTATCGATGTCGGCGCTCGTCGAGAGTTCGAGCGCACGGGCCCCGAAGTACTCGTCGGTGTAAACCGGACTCAGTCCAAAGTTGATGGTGCCGGCCACCTCAGCACCGGTTTCTTTCGCGACCTTCGCCAAGCGGTGAATCTTGTCGATGTTATACAAAGCGTCGTAAATCCAGAAGCTACGAATGCCATGCGCGCACAGTCTGCGCACCCACAAGTCCATGAGGGCGTCCGGCGTGACAGAAAACGTAACGCAGGCATTACTGCGCATGCCAGCGCGCAAGCGGCTGTTGGGCATAGATGCCACCATGAGGTCAAGCCCAGCCCATGGGTCTTCACGGCAGTACTTAATCAAGACCTCAAACAAGGAACTACCGGCGAGGTCGACCACGCGGTAACCGATCTTGTCGATCAATGGTGTGACGGGCAAGGCCATGCCCGCTTGCATGCGCATACCCCACAGGCTTTGTTGCCCGTCACGCAAGGTTTGGTCGATGAATTCAATGTGAGCCATTTTGCTTTCTCTCTGGGTAAAGGATTACGTAACTACCGGGAACCATATTTAAGTGACGCTTGAGCTGCGCCCGGGGCCCGCATGATGTGTGACATGGCATAGCTATTTATCTTGGTAGGCAGCCAGAAGCGTTGTCTCTAGCCATCGGGTGTTGACTTGACCTGCGATGTAGTCGGGGTGGCGCATGACAAATCGGTGAAAGTCAATATTGGTCTCAATGCCCTCAACCTCGAAATCTTCAAGTGCATGCAGCATCGCTTTTACGGCGCTGGCCCGATCGGGGGCGTGCACCAGAAGTTTTGCAATCATGGAGTCGTAGTAAGGAGGCACCAGATAGCCTTTGTAGCAGTGGCTGTCTATGCGAATACCCGGTCCCTGTGGCGGTGACCAACGGGTGATGCGGCCGGGGCGAGGCATGAAGCCGTCGCGGGGTTGTTCGGCATTGATGCGGCATTCAATCGAGTGGCCATTGATGGCTACATCTTCCTGCCGAAGAGAAATTGGCATGCCAGAGGCGATACGCAACTGCTCCTGCACGATATCCACCCCGGTGATGAGTTCGGTAACCGGATGTTCGACCTGTACGCGGGCATTCATCTCCATGAAGAAAAAGTCTTCTGTGTCTGCATCGTAAAGAAACTCGACGGTCCCGGCGTTTACGTACCCCAGATAACGCACCAAATCAAGCGCTGCCTTGTACAGACGCGCCCGCACCCGTTCCGGCAGGACGTAGCCCGGACCTTCTTCAACCACCTTCTGATAGCGCCGTTGGATCGAGCAGTCGCGCTCGCCCAAGTGCAATGCTGCGCCGAAGTCGTCGCCGAAAACTTGGACTTCTATATGGCGGGCATTGCCGATAAAGCGCTCCATATAAAGCGACCCATCACCAAACGATGCACGCGCCTCAGTGGAAGCGCGCTCAAATGACGCCTCGATTTCCGCCACCTCATGAGCAACAAATACACCCCGACCCCCGCCACCTGAAGCGGCTTTCAGCATGACCGGATATCCGATGCGGGAAGCGAAGGCGGCGGCCTCGGCCGCTGTGGCCACAAGGCCCGACCCGGGTACTACGGGAACGCCTGCCGCTTCAGCAGCGACGCGTGCTTCAAGCTTGTTGCCGACCCGGCGTATAGCGTCCGAGCTTGGGCCGACGAACTTCAGATGGTTGTCCTCGCAAAGCTTGACGAGTTCATACTTCTCTGACAAAAAACCGTATCCTGGATGCAAACCATCGCAACCCGTGGACAGAGCCGCTTGGCAAAGCAGCGCTGGGTTCAAGTAGCTTAAGGCCGAAGCCGCAGGACCAATGCAAACCACGCGATCCGCACGCTTGGCCCCCATCGTGTCCCGGTCTGCTTGTGACACTGCCAGAACTGTTTCAATTCCCAAGGATTGACAAGCGTCGATGACCCGTACCGCAATCTCTCCTCGGTTGGCTATAAGAACTCGTTTAAGCATGGTGTCGGTCGGCGGCGTGCAGGACGTTCAAACGACTTCGACGATGAATACGGGCGTGTCGTGCTCGACCATCTCACCATCAGTTACCAAGCAACGTACAACTTTGCCGCGCACCGTGCTGTCCATTTGGGTAAACAGTTTCATTACTTCGATCAGACAGACGGTGGTACCGACCTCGACCATTTGACCAACTTCGATAAAGCTAGGTGCGCCCGGCTTGGGACGTCCCCAAACAACACCAAGACTCGGGGCCCGCAGATAGACCTGGCCGGGCGCTAGGTCAGCGCTTGTCTCGATCGAAACGGTAGCAGGTGAGTTTGGACGGGGTAGTGCTGGAGCAGCGGATGATGGGTTGTTTACCGCTGCGGTGACTGTTGGACCTGCGTGGTCTGCCAATGAGCCATTTTTGGATACGGCAATCCGGACCCCGTCGGCTTCGAGCCGCAGTTCCTCCCAGCCCGACTTCTCAAAGAAGCTCAACAAGCTTCGAATTTCTTCGTGTTTGATACTCATGGTTTAATTTCCTAATGGGCTATTGGAGTCGGCGCATTCGCCGGATTTTTTGTTGCGGCGCATGCTGCAAGCAGCGCCGGTAAGACTTGTTTGACGACGATGAAGTCAAGACCTGCAGTAACCGCAAGTTGCACGCCCTCATCGGTATTGAGAAGGCTACCCACCGCGCTTTTGACGCCCTGCAGACGTATCGAAACCTGGGAAGCATCGTCGCTTTCCAAGTTGACGGCAGGAGGTTGCGGAGCCTGCCCTGCGGCATGGACACCCAATGGCTAGCGCGCCTTTGCCCAGTCACGCAGCTGCCGCAAAAATGGATCTGCGTCTTCTTGGGGTTGATCGACGCGCAGTTGCCCATCTAATACGTACCCACCATTGCCATCTATCGTTACGGTGCGGCCGACAAGCCCTTGGAGGGCGCCATCGCCACAACCCACGATACAGGGCACGCCAAGCTGACGGCTTACCACAGCAGCGTGACTGGTAGATCCTCCGCGTTCGGTGATCACTGCTTGGGCTACGAACATGCCATGCACGTCCTCGGGACTGGTTGTGGGGCGTGACAGCACCACGGGCTGACCGGTCGCTGCGATTCGCTCGGCTTCGTCTGCGTCTTCGACGATGATGCCAAAGCCAGCACCTGGGCTAGCTGCTTCACCACGTGCGAGAACTACCTCGCTATTGGTGTCGACATTCGCTGAAAGCGCTGGGCGCAGCAGCAAACGTACTTGTTGAGCCGATACGCGGCGCAGCGCTTCGGCTTCGTCGATGCGCCCTTCTCGAACCATTTCTACGGCCGAGCGCACCGCAGCGGCGGGGGAACGCTTGGCTGAACGCGACTGCAGCAAGTAGAGCTTGCCCTGCTCAATGGTGAATTCAATGTCTTGCACATCCCGGCCTTCACGCTCCAATGTCTGTGCGGCTCGCATCAATTCGGCGTGCACACCGGGCATGCACTCGCGTAAGCGTTCGATCGCGACCGGGGTGTGTGAGCCAGAGACCACGTCTTCGCCTTGCGCGCATTCCAGATACTCGCCGTAGGGTATTGCTGCCCCGGTTAATGGATTTCTTGTGAACAGCACACCAGTGCCTGAACTAGCATCGGTATTTCCGAATACCATGGCTTGGATGGTTACTGCGGTGCCCATTGCATGGTCTATGCCCTGGTGCTCGCGATAGCGTTTGGCACGGCGACCGTTCCACGAATCGAAAATGGCTGTGATGGCCAACGTAAGCTGTTCGAATGGCTCGGTCGGAACCGCCTTTTGGCAACTTTTCGCTATCAAGGTGCGCCACTCGCTGGGGTCAGCCTGCGGAGACAGACTCTCGATGGGCGATTTCAGAACAATGCGGGCGAACATTTCGCAAAATCGGCGGTGGCTGTCGCGTGCAAAGGTCGAGCTTCCGGTCTCGCTCGCAATGGCAGCCTCACTGGTATCGTTGATTCCCAGGTTCAGCACCGTATCCATCATGCCCGGCATGCTGACTGGAGCGCCGGACCGGACCGAAACCAATAAAGGTCGTACCGCACCACCCAACTGTCTTTGGGTCGCCTCTTCAATGTGTGCGATCCCCGAACGCACAGAGGCCAGCATGGACTCGGTCAGCGTACCTCCATTGCGAAAGTATTCACGACAGGCTTCAGTTGTAAGCACAAAAGCTGGTGGAACCGGAAGTCCAAGCGAGCGCATGCGCGCAACGCTCCAAGCCTTACCCCCAATAAGCTGGCGCTCGGGCAGGCTCGTTCCGTCAAGAATCAGGCTGATGACACCCGAGTTCAGGGTGTCTGTCATTCTTCGCGCTTTCGGTTCAGCAGGCGCAACAGGTCCTCATGAAGCTCGAACCACACCGTGTGGTAAGAACTGACTTTGACACCGCTAACGAACTCGATTTGGCCATCGTCGACGCGGTCAAGCGCCTCGCTCAGGCGATCGGCATAGCGCACCAGACGCGGAAGCGAAACTGCCATATTTCGGATCAGGGGATCAGCGCGATCGTGCAGCGCTGCAATGCGATCGATTGTTTTTTTGTCGTGCTCGCTATCGCTGTGGTCGTTGGGCACGGGTTCGCCTGCTATCTCTATCGTTTGCCACTCCGTGATAAGTTGCTTGACTTCGCCGTTGAGAAATTCGAACTGCGCGTATCCGTCTAGCAGTGTTTTGTCAGTCCGCAATGCTTTAAATGCTTCGGGATACGCCTCAGCTAGCGCGGTATGCCCTTTTGGGCTGAGCATAAAGGCACCTTTTGCACTGACGGCTTGCCCTTCAGCAACAGCGGCTTCAAGGCCCGCAGCGACGTCAATATCATTTCCAGCAAGTAAGTCTGCGACAGACGCCGCACTGGCAAATTTCTTGATGGCAAGGCCATGCATGGCGTTGAACTTGTTCATATCAGACTTCGCTTTTCTTGGCTGCTTCTCTCGCAATGATCTGGTCGCGAACCACGCGACGCAAGATCTTTCCCGCAGTGCTCTTGGGTAGTTCTTCCCATACTTCAACAGCCTTGGGCATCTTGTAACCGGCCAGCTTGTCTTTGCACATGGCAAGAACCGCTTCGCCGTCCAGCGACGCAGCGCCGCTGATGACCGCGTGTACCCGGTCTCCCCAGTGATCATCAGGAAGTCCGACCACAGCTGCCGCTAGCACGCCTGGAACCGTCATCAACTGGTCTTCCACTTCCCTTGGATAGACATTGAAGCCACCAGTGATCAACATATCGTTCTTGCGATCGATGATCTGAAAGTAACCTTCTTCGTCACATATGCCGATGTCCCCGGTGTGCAGCCAGCCGCCACGCATCGCTTTGGCGGTTTCCTCGGGTCTTTCCCAGTAGTGCGACATCAGCTGCAGGCCACGGCATACGATTTCACCGGGCTGACCTGCCGGCAGCTCGTTGTCATCCTCGTCGAAAATTTTGACTTCGACCAGTGAATACGGGCGCCCAGCCGATCCGACGCGATGGTGTTCGTCTGGCTTAAGACACGTGATAACCATCGGAGACTCGGCCTGACCATAAGTTTGGGCGAACACCGATCCGAATGCCTTGATGCCGCGTTCGAGTAAGGCCGGTGCCATAGGTGCGGCACCGTAGCACAGGCGCCGAAACGCGAGCCTCGGGTGGTCCGATTCAGGCTGGTCAAGAAGCATCGAAAGCATCGTCGGCACCACGAAAGTTACCGTGGCACTCTCACGCTGCGCCACTTGAAAAAACGTTGCAGCATCGAACTTTGGCATGACAACCTGTCTTGCACCGCGCAGCCAGTGGGGCAAAAAGAAGGCTCCGCTTGCATGCGCTATCGGTGCGGCATGCAGCATCGTGTCGGCCGTAGACAGGTCGGGTAGCAGATCGATCAGAAAGTTTGCTACTTCGGCCACTTCACCTCTGGTGGTAAGCACGACCGCCTTCGGCTTTCCTGTTGTGCCGCCAGTAAATCCCAGTCGCAATGGCGCTTCATAGTCGCGGTCGAACACGCATGGTCCAGACGGACCGGTTGCGATCAACTGGGTAAGTGCGGCGCCAGCGACCATCAATTCACAGGGCAGGTCACTGCTAGATTGGCTCGTCAGCAAGGCGCGGGAACCCGAATAACTGAGCTTGTATTCATGTTCTGCGCGAGTCTCTCGAAGGTTGAGTGGAACTCTTACCAAGCCAGACTTTGCCAGCGCGTAGTACACAATGAGGCACTCGATGCTGTTACCCATCATCGCGGCTACCCGGTCACCGGGCGCCAGTCCCATCGCAAGCAGGCCATTTCCAAGCCGATCGGTCGCCTCATCAAACTCTTTGAACGAGAGATCCTCACCTTCACAGGAAAGTGCTATTCGGTGAACGTACCGGCGAGCCGCAGTACGGATCATTTCCCCTATTTGCATAGTGCTCTTAACCTGCTCGGAGCTTATTGATATCGGCGCGTTTGAGTCCGGCTCCCTTTTTTGACAGATTGGGAGACGCTGCCTGGGTACGCTGGTAGAGATTTTCTACATTAGGGTCTTGGTAGTGGTGTTTGACCCAGTTGTCGTCGATATACCGTGCCTCTGGTGTACACGCAAACGGGGTGAAGTCACGCACAGCCTGGTTGAAAGTTTCGATATCCAGGAGCCCGCGACTGGTTTGCCAGCCGCTGGTTTTCTTAAACAGACTGCTGCCTTTGTGCAAAGGACCGCTGGTGCGCGTGTAGTCCCCCGTGTGCAGGATGGTGTAGGGAATAGGGGTGTACATCCGCCGATTGGCGTTGTTGTGCATTGACATCGTGTAATCGCTGCAGGCTTGGGAGGGCAGGGTTAACAGCCCTACAAGTTCCGTGAGCACATCGCGCCCATACTCGTCGTTTAGCAGCGGCACCAGGCGTTGCGCGCGTTCGTCGATCTCCATCCAATCGCTTTGCTCGTATACCCCTGCGATGTGAGCGACGTCTTTCAATACGTTGTAGTAGACGAGTGCCCCGGCCTCCAGCATCTCTGCGCGTGACCAGCCTGCAATCTTTTTCCAAAGTACCTGATTGGCTTCGGTAATTAGCTGAGTTAACTCGGTGAACTTGTCAGCCAGTGCCTGCGCGCTTTCCATCGCCACAGGAACATAAGAGTCAGACAGGATGTCTGAGGTGTACAGGCCGATGCGTACGATATTGTCTGCCCGGAACTCGGGTTTTGATTCAAAGCTTCCCCAGTCGTCCATGAGTTCGAAATGCGTGTCCTTCACGACCATGGGAACGGTCAGGTTGTTAAACGGAATCTTGTGGGCCACGCCATCTAGCCACGGATAGTCACCCTCTGCGAGATCCATGAAGTCACGCACGATCAACTCATATCCTTCGCCAAAACTGTACGGCCCTTGGTTGCAGATTCCAATGCGGCATTCGCAGTGGGAAAGGAATTGGTATTGCGAAACCGTTGCCATGAATTTGCTCGAGGCAACATGAAGAGCGTCACCCGGGGTCATGTCGTGGAGGTCCGCTTCGAATACCTGGAGTTGCCGCTCTGGCATCAGCTGACTGCGATGGCCAAATTGTTTATTCGTAAGGTGACCATCGTTGCGGTGATAGGAAAGTTGCATACGTTTCCAGCAATCCATCACATAGACAAGATCCTCTACCGCATCCTCAGGCCGTAGCATGCCCATGTTGATCAGCCATTCCCGACCGAGCAAGTAAAAGCAGGGCAAGGTCCAACCCATGGTCAAGGTATCTGTCTTGCCACCGATATTGCGGGCGCGATCGCCGCACTCTTCCATCGACATGCGCGACTCTATTTTGCGAAGCAGCGAAGGCCAGCGGTAGAACGCATTGGCATAAGACAGCATCATGTACGGCGATACGGGAAAGAGCTTAGATTCCTGGGTGGTTCTGGTTACGCAAAGCCAGTACGACTCGTCAGAGTTGATCTGCATGAGGTTGTTAGTCTCAAGGAGTTGGGCGTAGGTTATTTTGTTTTGCACTGCAGTGTTTGACATAAGGTTCTCCTCAGACGAGTTTCCAGATTTCAGCGAACTTTTCGACGCCTTTTTGATAGTCCTGCGCGCTCTTGGCCGAGGCTGCATAGTTGACTTCGAGGCGATCGCCATTGCTTATCCCGCCGACCTTAGCGTTCATCAAGCAAGGAATGCCGTATTCGCGGCAAAGGATGCCGAGGTGCGAGCGCACCGTGCCACCCATGCAGATGACGGCCTTGAAATGCTCCAGAATGGGTGCGGTCAGCGTTCCACCAGAGTCATCAATGATTGCAATGCTGTCGGGAGGAACGCCTTCCATCATCATCGTCATCACTTCCTCGGTTGTGTGCACGTACAAGGCCACTCCCGTCACCGATTTCGGATAGTTCACAACGTTGTCCCCCTGACCTACGCGCATCCGGCCGTCTGTGATGGTGGAATCAATCTTTAGCTCGTTCTGGCCGGTAAGCGCCTTGTACTTGGCGGGGGCTTCTTTGGCCGAAATGATGGCAGAGACATCAAAGCGGTGACCGGTAGCCAGCAGCTTCGCTTCGACGTTGCTGAAGTCCGTCTCGGTCAACGAGCAGTTGATGTTGCCGAAAACAAAGTCTTCCCATTTGACGCCCGATGATTCGAAGCGCTCGCGAACCAGCGATCGAAGCGAGTGGTGAAACGCCTTGCTGATCGACGTTGATTCTTCCGTACCATACTTGTCTTGATCCCACAAATACTTCATCGCATTTCTCCAAGTTAGTTCGAGTCAAAGCCCGGAAGAGCTTCAAAAACATCGTGCTCGGTGCACGGATTGGATAGTACTAGATGGAATATGCGATGTCAAACTGTTAGGACCATATTGTTTGACAATCATGATGGATGAATGTGAAAATTCGCATTATGTAAGTGCTTGATTTTAAAGGGATCAACGTCGATTGCATCTTTGCTATAGCTCGCATTTTCGTCGGACGAACTTGTCTAAAGCTAGGGTTAGTACTTAGTAATTAGTCCCAAATAGTGCGCTTGGCAGTAAGGCTTGGCAGCAGCAACTAATCATTTACAAGCTGGACCCGGCTCTTCGGTGCGGCGAGCACTTCGTACATGCCCGGGAAGTGTTTGGGAATTGAACGTCGGGGGCGCTTGGTTTTCCGATGACTTAAGATAGAAAGCGCACCCGTTTCGTCTCTTTTTCTTTTTAGGATTTTCCATGACCGATGTTTTTAGTGCCATCAACAGCCGCACCTCTGCCAACAACTTTGACCCCACCCACGTGATGACCCAGGCGGAGATCACCGAGTTGGCGCAACTGGCCAACCAGACCCCCACCTCCTTTAACCAGCAAAACTGGCGCCTGGTGGCCGTCAACACGCCCGCAGCCAAGGCCCGCCTCAAAGCCGCTGCTTACAACCAGCCCAAAGTCGGCGACGCCGCCGTGACCTTTGTTTTGGTCGGTAAAGTCGGTGGACACAAAGACTTGCCCGTGCTGATCAAGCCCATGCTCGATGGCGGCCACATCGACCAAGCCGCCTTTGACGGCTGGATTGGGATGGCCAACGGCATGTACGACGGCAAAGAGCAGTTCCAGCGCGACGAGGCGGTTCGCTCAGCCTCCATGGCCGCCATGACGCTCATGTACGCCGCCCACGGCAAAGGCTTGGTGTCGGGCGCCATGATTGGTTACGATCCCACCGCGGTTAGTGCCGAATGCAAGCTCGCCGCCGATGAAATCCCGGTGATGCTGATCGCCGTGGGCCGCCCCGCACCGGGCAACTGGCCCCGTAAGGTGCGCCGTGCCGTGGCCGATGTGGTGAGTTTTAGCGCAGACTAAACGCACGCTGCCGCAGCAAAAGCGGCGCGTTGCAAAGCCCGCAGAGACTGGTTCTTTTCGGGCTTTTTTCGTTTTCGGGTGTTGTAACTCGTGGTTGCCTGAACATCTGGGCAGAGTGCGCACCACAAACCCTGCGTCCGCGCACCGCACAGTGGTTGTGGGCGCTCGATTAGCGCTTTATAAATCGCAAGGTGAAACGGTCGCTCTCGCCAATGTTTCGGTATTTCTCCCGGTCCACGTCCTTCATTCGGTAGCTCGGGGGCAGGGTCCAGACGCCTTGCGCGTAGTCTTTGGTGTCTTTGGGGTTGGCATTGACCTCTGAGCTGGCGTCAAGTTGGAATCCGGCGCTCTCGATCAAGGCAACGGCCACGTCCTGGCGCACATAGCCGCTGGCAGCCTGCTCCGCTTGTGTCTGGTCTGTGCGTCCCCGGTGGTCCACAATGCCCAATACACCACCGGGCTTTAAAGCAAGGTGAAACGCTTTGAGCGAGGTCTCCACTTCGTTCTCGTTCATCCAGTTGTGTAAGTCGCGAAAGCTGATCACCACGTCGGCGCTACCGGGCGCTGCGATGGGGTGGTGGTCTGCTCGAAACTTGCTAACCACTACCTCGCCGTACAGGGCCGGTTCGTCCTTAAGGCGTTGCAAGAGCTTTTGGTGGTCTGGCAGGTACTGGGGCTTCGAATCGTCGCGGTTGGCGGCGATGTACAGGCCTTTTTCCTTGAGCCAGGGGGCCAATATTTCCATGTAATAGCCGCCGCTTCCGGGCAGAATTTCCACCACCGTGCTGTCCTCGCGGATGCCAAAAAAGGCCAAGGTCTGCGCCGGATGGCGATAGGGGTCGCGCGCCACATTGCCCGGCGAACGGTGAGCGCCAGCGAGTAGGGGCTCAAAAGTGGCGGAGGTAACCATCTGGGCCAGGGCGATATTGCCGGACAAGGCAATGGCACCCATCAGTGCGCAAACGGTTCGGATTACATTTTTCATAGTGGGGTAATTTCAAAAGCGGGTTAAGACAATTGATCGCGGCGGGATAGCTCGGGAAAGAGTTTGAGCCAAGTGGCGGCAACTAAGACGGTTCCCACGCCGCCCATGACCACCGATCCCACGGGGCCTAATAGGGCCGCTGTGGCACCGGACTCGAACTCGCCGAGCTGGTTGGATGCGCCGATAAAGATCGAATTCACGGCTGATACGCGGCCGCGCATGTCGTCTGGTGTGTCGATTTGCATCAGAGTCAGACGCGTGACCACGCTGATGCTGTCGGCCGCGCCCGTGACCACCAGTGCCAGCATGGACAGGGCGAAATGGTCTGATAGCCCAAACACCAAGGTCGCTAAACCAAACACGCCTACGGCGCCGAGCAATTTATAGCCAGCGTGGCGCTGCAACGGGAAGCGCACCAACAGCAGCGTCATCAGCAAAGCGCCAACGGCGGGCGCAGCGCGCAGCAAGCCCAAACCTTGCGGGCCGGTATGCAAAATGTCGCGGGCAAAGATCGGCAGCAAAGCGGTGGCACCGCCCAGCAGAACCGCAAACAAATCGAGCGACATGGCGCCGAGCAAAACCTGACGACGCCAGACAAAGGCCACACCGGCAAAAACCGAGGCCAGCGTGGCAGCGCGTTGCGCTGGAACATGCCGGTAGTGCACCGTAAAGGTAAGGGCTGCCGATACCAGGGAGAGTGCCAGGCAGGCACCATAAACGGTGCTAGCCCCAGCGGCGTATAACACGCCACCAAGCGCCGGCCCCCCCACAATAGCCAATTGCATGCCTATCGAACCCACTGAAATGGCCCGCTGCAAAAGGGATGGAGGCACCAGCACAGGGATCAGCGCCTGCTGGGCGGGCATTTGAAAGGCTCTCCCTATCCCCAGGACCACCGAAAGCGCCAGAATCAGTTCCCGCGTTGTCCAGTCTCCCTGGGTGCTGAGCACGAGCAGTGCCGCCACCAGTGCCTGCGCTAGCATGCAAGCCGCAAAAATGCGCCCCCGGTGCTGCCGGTCTGCCACATGG
>Ga0214919_10000974_pt1 | contig 48499 bp, 45 predicted proteins | sample LL1503_MetaG_FD_177994 | JGI IMG/M metagenome (GOLD analysis project Ga0214919, IMG submission 177994) | Freshwater microbial communities from Lake Lanier, Atlanta, Georgia, United States - LL-1503 | ecosystem: Environmental > Aquatic > Freshwater > Lake | place: USA: Georgia | collected...
GCTGCTCGTGGAATCATCGTATGGGTGCAAGGTCCTGTGTGATGGACCCAGCACGTATGAAATGCGAAAAATACGGCGCTATTCCGAATGGCAAGCCATGCCATACCGAGAAAAAGCGCAATACGACGAGTTTCAACGCATCACTATTGTCGCGCATAATAATGAAATCCCAAAAATAATTATTGACGAAGCACTGCGCCATCATAAGCGCATTTCCGAACACAAGACGTTCAGGGGGCTTAATCGTGACGGTGTTATAGCGGCATCAGTTTACGTCGCGTGTCGAATACACAATTGCCCGAGAACCGCTAAGGAGATTGCCACCATATTCTCGCTCGATATAACGAGCGCTACGCGCGGATGTAAAAACGCACTGGTTATCATTAACGAGTTGGAATGCGATATGGTGAATTCGGATAAGACCGCATTTTGCAAGACTACGCCGAACGCATTCATAGAACGGTATTGCAGTCGGCTGAACATGAACACGGAACTCACCCAGGTGTGCCTGTTTGTCGCGTCACGTATTGAAAAGCGCCAGCTCATTCCAGAAAACACACCGCATTCCATTGCGGCAGGAATCGTGTATTTTATAGCACAGACGTGCGGACTAAATATAAGCAAGCGCGACGTGAACCGCGTGAGTGAAATAAGCGAGGTTACGATCAACAAATGCTTCAAGAAGTTGGACACTCATTTGAACGATTTGATTCCGAAATCCATCATTTCAAAATATATTTCATAGTTTTAATGATGTTTGTTTGATTGAATCTTCTAATGAGTGCCGCCGCGTTTCGTTCCACGTTTCGTTCCACGTTTCGTTCCACGTTTCGTTCCACGTTTCGTTCTGCGTTTCGTTCTGCGTTTCGTTCTGCGTTTCGTTCTGCGCTCTATGGCTTCAGGCAGTCCAAAGGATGGCAAAATTAATGCATTAAATTCATCTTTGTTTAATTGTTGAGTAGCGCTGTCAAAATTAAGTTGCAAATCGCTTCCATTATTATCGAATAAAAGAAGTTGATTAATTTTGTTTTTACCACAAGTGTCGATATCATAACTTAAAACACACGACTCGTGTATGCCGATCAATGTTTGATATATTTTTAAAACAACTTCTTGAAACGTTTCAGGTGATACATTAGGAAGTCTCGGAGCATGACGTTGATTATCGGCCCTAAACGATTGTACTGAATCATATGCTCTTGTTTTGTTTCTCTGTATTAAATTGGTTAATGTTACCAATGAATATGCCATTACTATTTTATAATTTGAAGGTATATATTTGGGATCAAATAACCAGATTGGAATGTAAGAACCAGTAAATTCAAATACAACATTTTCGTTATTTTTTGTAGCATTTGTAATATTTTCATCATTCAACTCGTTGCATGATTTAGGCAGTCCATGACATCCAGGCGACCCACGAATTGTATAATAAGCTTGACTAAATTTATCATATAATTCATCAGTCGGAGTATCATATGCTTCTTTCTCGCATTTTATAACATCAACTCTTTGTTTGCTACTGCACTTATCTAATACTTCCTGTATTATATCGCCGACAATTGCTTTATATTTCGAGTCCGTTTCAACCAAATCATCTACTAAAATTTTAACATAGGGTTGGTCATTAATTCCAAGATGGACTAATGTTTTTTCAATTAATTTAGTTTTTCCAGCACCAGTTGCGCCAGCAGTAATAATGAAATAACGACTTGCCATATATGTCTGTGTATCGTATGTATCGTATGTATATGTATATATATAATATATATAATATACGGTAATATTAAAATTAACATAAATCTAAAATAAACCATTTATTTACGACAATGGGATGGATCGTTTTGACAATGGACTTCAAAGTAAGTTATTTGCTTTGGTTTTTTATATATCATGCATAATATGATATATAGATAGTAGTGATATAGAGGATAAATATTTATTTCATGAATACTCTGTTGCAGAATGCGAATGTGCCAAAACTCGTGTTCATTGTCCCATACAGAGACAGAGTCCAGCACAAAACATTTTTTACCGAATACATGACCGGTGTTGTTATGCGAGATTTCATAAAGGACCAGGATTATTCGATATATTTCGTGCATCAGAATGACACACGGCCATTCAATCGCGGTGCAATGAAAAATATAGGTTTTTTAGCGATAAAATACAGATATCCAATTGCATACAAAAATATGACGTTTGTGTTCAATGATGTGGATACGGTGCCTTATACAAACGGTGTTTTAAACTATGAAACGTCGCATGGAACCATAAAACACTTTTATGGGTTTCAATATGCACTGGGTGGCATGTTTTCAATAAAGGGTGCCGATTTCGAGCGTATCGGCGGATTTCCAAATTTTTGGGCATGGGGTTGTGAGGATAACTGCATATACGACCGAGCAATCGCCGCTGGAATTATTGTCGACCGAAGCACCTTTTTTCCAATTGGAGACCAAAGAATACTGCAGCTTTACGACGGCGTAACTCGCAACATTTGTCGAACAGAAGCGCTTTCCACACGTCTCAGAACTACCCAGGAAACAATATGGTCCATTCGAAACCTGGCATTCGAATTTAAAGATGAATACATAAACGTGGCATGGTTTGATACGACAGTGGATCCGAGTGCGCTCACAATTGAAACGCAGAACATTATGATGAAACCGCAAATCGATCTTACGCCGATAATGCCTGAAGCGGAAATTACTCGTAGAATGAAACTACAACAATCTCGGTATGCGCTGCCGCCGCAGCAGCAAGCGAAGCCGCCACAAGCGCAACAACAACCGCCGCCGCGAAATCCTGGCACGTTGGTTCTTCGTCGACCATTCATGATGGCTCGGACACAAATGGCCAGAAAATAATTATTATTAAACTTTGAACTACACAAAATTATCGCTTTAAAATCCATCTTCTCCAAATACAAACGTTGCTTCGTCCACCCGTTTATCAGCAAGCGCATACTCACCAACCCGTTTCTCGAAGAAATTTGTTTTGCCTTCAATGCTTATCATTTCCATGAAATCAAATGGATTTGTGGATCCATATATCTTATCGTATCCGAGCTGAACTACCAAACGGTCTGCCACAAATTCAATATATTGATTCATTAACTTGGAATTCATTCCGATAAGGCGGCAAGGCAGCGCCTCGCAAATAAATTCTTGTTCTATCGATACAGCCTCCTTTATGATTTCAAATATTTTGGCACGCGGTAACCGTTTTTGTTTCGGTGTTTTTTTATACATCATTACAGCGAATTCAGTGTGAAGCGCTTCATCTCTCGATATCAACTCGTTGCTGAATGTAAGGCCGGGCAACAATCCGCGTTTCTTAATCCAGTAAATCGCGCAAAATGCACCGGAAAAGAAAATGCCTTCCACGCACGCAAACCCGAGCAGTCGAGTTTGGAATGAACTTCGTTTATCATGTATCCAGCGCACTGCCCATTCGGCCTTTTTCTTGATGCACGGAAATGTTTCAACTGCATTGAACAAGCGATTTCGTTCGGCGGCATCGCTGACGTATGTGTCGATTAGCACACTATACACTTCGCTGTGAATGTTTTCCATAGCTATTTGAAACCCGTAGAATGCACGCGCTTCAGCCAGTTGAACATCGCTCATGAAACGCACTGCCAAGTTCTCAAGCACGATTCCGTCACTTGCTGCAAAAAATGCAAGGATCATGGATATAAAATGACGTTCGTCGTTCGTGAGTTCGCCAGTCCAATGTGCCAAATCTTTGGACAAGTCAATTTCTTCGGCTCGCCAGAAACAATCGACCTGTTTTTTATACATTTTCCATATTTCATCATCCTGTAACGGGAATAGAACATACCGGTTTGCGTTTATTATATTCGTTGAAGTTGCTGATGTTGCAGTTGACGATATTGATGTTGATGGAGATGATAATGCTGGCACAGATGAAGAAGAATCATCTTTATGCTCAGCGGTGGCAGAGTGTTCTATTTTATTATCACTCTCATTCAAGTTGGTCATATTGCTTAGTTTGATTATAAGATAATGTTTATATTATTTCTATTGTTTCTAAAGTTTATGTATATTTTGTATAAAAACATAATTATTTTATTTAATTGTTATGTTTTTATTTTTATACAAACTCAAAATCAGCAACAATTAAAACTCTTTCAGTCGATTCGACTCATTACCCCACTTGCGAATCTCCTGCAGTATTGCGTGTTCATCTGCGACAAGTTTATTGAAAAAAAATGTCCGGTCGTCGGATCCATGGTTTTCGCCATTAACACCACCACCACCACCACCACCACTCTTTTTTTGCCTTTTTGATTTAGGGCGTATAACTGGCGGAGTTAACGAGTGGAGTGACATAAGCAATGATTGAAAATAATGTTGCATTGCATTTGCCTCGGCCTTTTTAGTTTTTAAGTGAGTCCGATATTTATCAACAATGGGTTTGAGTCCAGGATTATCTACCAATTGCCCCGATAGCTCATTGAATTTATGCAACATTTCATTCTCCAACGTGTGTATCAGTGCCACGTTTTTCATTTTATTCTTGTCATAATCTGCAATGTCGGTCATATTTGATTTGATAATTGAATTGATATGATATATGATTTTATAATAATGAATTTTATTTATTTATTATTATATATAATTATAAATTATAAATAATATTATAATAATTAAATTAGTTAATAACAAACAATCAAAATAAAATAATAATAAGATGAATTCTATCACTATCGGAAATGTCCGTTCAATGATCATGCCACTCTTGCAGAACAAATACGTCTTGTATGCGATGTTGTTCATATCTCTCATGAATATCATCGGATATTTAGCAGTAAAAAATTTTGATGCTATAGCATTTTTCATTTTAGTCGGGCTATTATCAGTATACTTTAGTCGTAATATGATTATCATACTGTTCATCTGCATTATCACGACAAATTTCTATATAGGAGGAAGAGGTGTAATCGCAGCCAGTGCTGCCAAAAAGGAGGGCCTTAAGAACAAGGCATCCAATGCGAATCCTGATGCCGATGATGATGACGTGGAGCCTGCCACTAACATGGATGGTGGCGATGCGAAACCAGATGCGAAACCAAAATCTAAACCGGTAATCGAAAAATCAACCGGTATGAATGAATCGGAGACAGAATCGGAACCTAATACGAAACCGAAACCGAAACCGAAACCGAAACCGAAACCTATAGTCGAAAAGGAAACCGGTATGAAGGAGCCGAAAACAAACAAGAAGCCCAAATCCGGAATGCAGAATTTAAAACCTGCATCACTCAACGCCGCTGATTCGGACAACGATGATGACGGCGATGCAACAATTGGCCATTCAAAAATAAGTGCAAGCAAGGGAAATCGCGTCGATTATGCAGAAACGCTTGGACAAGCATACGACAACTTGCAGAATATAATTGGCGAAGACGGCGTTCAGGGCTTAACTGATCAGACTAAAGGGCTTATGCAGCAGCAAAAGGTCCTCATGAATAATATGAAGGAAATGGAGCCACTCCTTCAGAGTGCACAGGGTTTCATGAACCAAATCGTTGGGAACGGCGGTCTGGCCGGGTTGTCAAAACTGTTTGATGGCAAGTTGTTCGGTTCAATTGCGCCCGGAATTGCAGACAATGCAAAGGGTGTAGAAACTAAAAAGGATTAACCACATCCCACATCGACATTTAGGTTTAGTTAGTTAGTTAGTTTACTTTAACTTTACTATGTTTTTCGTTTTTTATGTCGAGAGTTCCGCACACCGCTTCCACCGCTACCCGTGGATAAACTGTGTGTCTTGTAATACACTTGTGCGTTGTTTGTAAACATGCTTCCGCAAAATAGAAACGGACGCGTCGGCGGCGGAGGTGAAGCAATGTAAGGATATAGCCAATAAACACCTGTGTTTAACAATTCTGTACCGGAATTATAGGGGCCTCCGTCAGGACTCGGACTTGTGCCAAATTCATTTTTATAAATGATCCATGATGAAATATCGTTTATTGTCTGAACTGTATAACTTCCCGAACCACTCCAATTATTATCATTTTCCACATCGGCTCTAGTCTCAAAGTATTTAATATAAATAGATGCACCTACCCCGAAACCAGTTTCACTCATCGGACCTAAAAGTAAACGCTCTGTAGTTCCAGTATTTATTGTAAAATGTTCAAGTCCCTCGCTAAAAATGTGCGCGTCGCCGGCATGTATTGGATGCGTTACTCCATCTATAACTAAACTTCCACTACTGGAAGTCAAATAAACCAAATGGGTTTTTGTAAATTGGCTCGCACCCCTATCCGTATGCGGTAGCGTGTCCCATTTAACCCATCTCATAGGGATGGACCGGGGGAACAGCGATAACTCGATTCCTAATCTATCAGAGAGTTTAACTCTGATATCAGTTGAAAGTGAAACTGAAAATTTTACCACATTTGTGTTAGACAATTGTGCTTTATGTGTTTGAACGACTGGACTATTGACTATATCATTTAATTCAGACGGTGATAAAATATTAGGTATTAACATTTGTACTACTACGATTGGTTGGTATATATACTATATAAATATTATTACAAAAATAATTAATAATTGATAATATTAATAATTATTAATATTATTAATATTATTAATATTATTAATATAGTGAATTAGCGAATATAAACGAATATGACAAAACGATGTATTAAGGGAGTTCTATGCGTTGAAAATATAACGTTGCTTCTATTTATAATCTTGGGACTGCTCGTATTTTTATTCTATAAATCGGGTTCCGGTCCTAATACTGATGGTTCTAAACAGGCGGTGCAACCTCAAATGCAAGACCATTCCCCTGCGCTCATGGCGCTGTCTCCCAAACCAAATACTTTTTTTACAAACGATAGCTCGGACGTTTTGAGTAATCCATATACTCCACCGCTCAAGGATAACATGCTTCTCAAGGGTATGGGCATGTCATCTGGAGCAGCAGGAGCGGGGCCTGGCATTCCAATCAATGTGGCTACAAGCTCGGCCGTAAATACGTCATATAGGCAAATTGGACTGCTCACTAAGAGTAGTGGTAACAGCAGTAACAGCAGTAACAGCGGTAACAGCGGTAACGGTGGCAGTAGCAGCGATCCAGTGATCTTACCGCTTATGGGGAAACCCCTCTTCACGAGCCGCGACAAATGGATGTTTTACACCATAAGTGATAAAAACAATTCTATGAAACTGCCAATTATTATTAAGGGCCGCAACGCACTTTCGGAAATTGGAGTTGACAATGTATACACCGGCGACACCGTTTACGTGCAAGGATACAATGAAACATTTAAGGTAACCCTATATGAAAATTCCACTCCCCAATACATTCCATTTCTTTGATATGTTTATTGCATTGCATTTCATTTCATTTCATTTCATTTCATTTCATACGCATTAAATTAATTTATATTGAATGAAAAACTTAATAAACATATGTGGTCGCAGTTATTAAACTGCGATCGATTGAATCACCCGTGACGAAATGAATTTTTTCGTTCTAACCACGCTACGCAAAAGTAGTCCCATTCCGGTAGAATTCGCATTTAACGACGATGCTACTAACGGTAACGGTTGCGAAGAACTATGCATCGCATCTTCATCCATACATCAGTACCTTGGCGACATTAAGCGCACAATAGAAACCTGCAACTCCGATGATTGGGATGCAATGAAGAAAATTACAAATCCATACGAATACATACATACCGCCGTTCCAGGTCATAAATACGCAGTAAGTCGAATGAAGCCGCTTTCGCGATCATTTTACAAAATGGTCGAGATAATTAAACACTGCAAGCTGCTTCCACCCGCATCATATGGTGGTGGTGTTGGTGGTGGTGTTGGTGGTGGTGGTGGCAGTCACTATGGTCGCTCTCGGGCACCAGAAGCTCCGTCTGCCTGGTGTTCGGGTCCTATACAAACATTTCACCTTGCCGAAGGACCTGGTGGGTTCATAGAGGCACTCTGCTATCTTCGAGCTAACAACAGCGACGTGTATAATGGAATGACGCTATTAGACGAGCGAAGTCACAGCTGCCCTGGCTGGAAAAAAAGTCGGTCATTCTTGGAACGAAATCCGACAGTTCGAATAGAATTTGGAGCGGATGGAACGGGAAATCTTTTATCACTTGCAAATTATGACGCGTGCTGTGAAAAATATCAACAATCTATCGATTTTATTACCGCCGACGGCGGATTCGATTTTTCGTCGGATTTCAACAACCAGGAAATTCTGGCAATGAATCTCATCGCAGCAGAAGTGTTCTACGCTATAAGCATGCAAAAGGTGGGTGGCACATTCGTGCTTAAAATATTTGACATGTTCACTCGAGTAACAATTGATCTCTTGCAAATGCTGTGCATGGCGTATGATGACGTCATCATTTTCAAACCCAACACGAGTCGAATTGCAAACTCTGAAAAATATGTGGTATGCAAACGGTTCAACATTAAATGCGTGGAAGAACGCATGGATATGATAGGGAAAATTAGAACATTCTTTACGCGAGTCGGGTTTAACCCTTCGCATGCACAAGATCGACCGCCGCCCAGTGTTACCGGTGTTTTAAAACCAGGCACTCACAACACACACATGCTGAGCCGTATTGAAGAAATAAATGCCATTCTTGGCCAGCAGCAGATTGAAAATATTATAAGCACGGTTTCACTGGTTCAGTTCAAAACCAATGACCGCCTTGAGAATTATAAAAAACTGCATGTTCAAAAATGTGTCGCATGGTGCGATAAATACGAAGTGCCTTGCAATAAAAACTTAATTTCAACCAATACATTTATGTCGTCCTTCGGGCAACAACAATCTGTGCAGTCGTCTGCATGTTTGTTGTAGCCATACTGCATACACATACATAGTTTTATCTCATCACATTAGTTTATTAGTTTATTAGTTTATTTTAGTTTATTGATAATATTCTGGCAAATCGTCTATTCTCAACATATTTTGTTTCGCTTTCTGAGAAAGAGACCCGTTTTTAATTTCATATTTTGAAAACATCGGATTGGAAAGCTGCGCAAGTGGGACGTTATTGTGCACCGTGCGCGCAATCATTTTATACAGTTTGAAATCGGGGTATCGCTCCTCACCGCTGGATTTGTAAAGCACGTTGCGCCCCTTGTCATCTTTAACCCAATTTGTAACCAACTCAATAATTGGGTTGGACGCTGCCAGCTCTGCAGCATTTGACACATCCGATATAAAATAATCATACAACGAGCATGCAAGTCTGCACAAATCGAAGCTGGGATTGGGTTCCAAAAGAGGTTTCTTATCATTCATATATGGGCCGAAATTGTATTGGGTTGCGGCATCGCCTTTGGGATGGAAACTATCACTACATATGGTGAGCGACTTAAATTTATACACCGCGCGTCCAAAATCAATTATTTTGAATATTTTACCGAATGTTGGCACCCGGTAATATTTCTTATCGCATAAATAATAGAGAAACTCTTTTTTTGTTTCAACAAACATCACATTATTAGTATGCAAGTCATTGTGCGTAAACCAAAACATCTTCTGATACGCAATAAGCGTCATTATTATTTGCATCAAAATAGCGCCCCATTCGTCTACAGACTCTATTTCGTTGCATTCCATTAGAGAATCGAGCGTGTCATCGCATTCTTCCATAAGTATAACGTTAACTGGAAATTTTGCAATATCCACAAATACACTATCATCGTCAGATGAGTCTTCAGTGTCTTCATTGTCTACATTGTCTACATTGTCTACATTGTCTACAACCTCAACTGCATCTTCATTACTTTCTGGGTTTTCTGTATCGGAATCATTAGTATCGGGATTGTCGGCTTTATCGGCACCAACTTCCGTAGAATATGACGACCTTGACGAATTGTATGAATTTGAACTTTTTGATTTTGATTTTGATTTTGAATTATCCGATCCCGGTTCGTTATTGTTATCGGCTACGTTAGTTATCGTTTCAACACCGATGGTGTCCTCTGATGTGGAAATTGATGCCACCGCATCGAAAAGAGTGTGCATCTTTTCATCAATTGTATCAAAATTAATTTGGACCACATCCTCATCACCACCACCACCGCCGCCACCCACACGATCGTCATTAAGATCATCCAATTTTAACTGAAGTCGCGGTTTGCACGCTCTACCTGAATATTTTGAACCGGACAATCCACCTGCGCAACGCATATTCAGTTGCTCGTTATATATTTCGGTGCTCTCTTCATCCATTGAAAACAGTTTACCCATATTGTTATTGAAGAATGAATTTTTGCTGAAAAACTCCAGGTCGTCTGATACGTCCACTTCAAAATTGCGCTTGTGGGCAATAAACGCTCCGTAGTACTCGAGACCGTGGACAAAATTGTGTGCATGCATCACCTTGCTGCTCAAAAACGTGAAAAACCCGTCAATATATGCCGAATTATTAACGTCCAGAACCTTTCGATTGCAGTTTTTGTCAGTAGACCCGTATTGTGGAAGTGCCATCAACGTTTCATCCAATACGTCGTATTTTCCAGACAGATATTTTATTGGGTCCAGCAGTGGCGAATATTTGATAAAAATATCGTTTTGCTGCTTATCGTGCGCGTGCTGCGGATTCGCGGTATCTGTCACTTCGGCTACAATGTAATGCGGATCGTCTTGAAAATCGTCGATATCGCTTGTTTCACTTCCATTTTTATCCTTGACCTCATCGAGATGTTCTTCCGATCCAGAATCTTCTACAAACAGCTTGCTGATATCATATCGACTGTTTAATACGACGGAATTATAATTTTTATCGTTGAGGTTTAAAAATTGAGAATAGATGGGCAAATAATTTTGAACATTTTCTAATTGCAATTTTTCAATTGCCTCTAAATTTTTAGAAACCTTGGACGACGTCTTGCGATAATAAAATTCCATTCTTGTTGGTCGGTGGTCGAGTGGTCGGGGTCGATTAAGTGATTGATAGGTTGTGGATAATTGATTGATTGGTTAGTTAGTGTTACTTATAATTTTATTTTTACGATATTTTTATGTTATGTTTCTAACTTATTATATTGTGTTCTAAAAACCGAGACAGAAAGTTACCGCTTAAATACTTGTAGTCGGAATTATGATTTTTATTAAATTTATATTCGCTGCGCGCAAGTGATTTGCGAACCCTCCAACCTGATCCCATTGCGTTTAATATAAACTTCATGATCGCTATATTCTTGCAAACGCTGCCGTTTTCGGCACTCTGAAAATTCGTTTTATGCCGTTGCCAATCAGCGCTTGAAATTATATTAAGGGATTCCACCTGTGAGTATATATCATCTATAGACAGTCGATTTGCGCGTGTTTTTATGGACAGCGTCCATGCTGCAGTGCTCTCGAGGCCGCAACAAAACACCAATTTAAGTTCGCGTTTGGCAGTATATTCTAATCGCTTAATAGTGCATCCCGCTTCTAAAATGATGAACATGCATTCCATAAGTTTAACAACGCTCGTATCGGACAATCCCATTTTCATCGGGGTTGTGGTTGTTTCTGCTTATAGTGTCAATATATGCGTTAGTATTACTCAAATACGAGAAAACATTTTTCTAAATTTAGCCGAATTTTATATGTGTGTGTACATATATACTAAATAAATTATAATTCATTCGTTCAGTTATATTTGTATCCATTATCATTATGCCAGATCGCGTTATTATTTCAGAGGATAAAATTCGTATTCAAAAAAAAACCCAATGGTGTTATGCTGCAATCGTGCAGATGATTATCGAGCACTATGACAAAAAAACAGTTTCACAACCCGATATAGTTAAGAGTATTGCAGGAAATACTGCAAACAATGAACCCCAAGACCCTTACAAGTATTTAGATGACTTGCACCACATTTACTCTATGGTGAAAGACCAGCCACCCGACCCATTCACGATACGGACACAAATCGACATGGGGTGCCCAATAATAGTGCGAGTTGGAACCGCTGGGTCTGGCCATTATATGCTTATCGTCGGTTATAGTTATTCTACACCCAGCGCGTCGCGAAAGAGTGGTAGGGAAGACACGTCCATAAGCAGAGTGTGGTATATTGATCCGCTTAAAAAAAAATACACAAAAGAAACTGGTTTAAATTCAAATTCGCGAGTCGAATGCGAATACGAAGATCATGTAACTAAAAAGGCAGAGCGCGGCAAGGATGATATAACTGGTTACTTTTTAACCTGTTCTAAAGAAGTGTGCGAACCCTTAAACCGGGCGGCCGCTTCAAAGGCAAGACTGGCCGAAGAGAAGAAGGCTGCTGCTGCTGCTGCTGCTGCTGCTTCTGCTTCTGCTTCTGCTGCTCCGTCTAAAACGAAACGAGGCGGCCGATATTCCAGACGGCGTAAAATGCGCAGGCGAACAATTCGGCGGAAATAAATATGAATAGTAGATAAACATAAATATTAGTATTCTATGTAAATTATTAAATAAAAACAATGTCATTTAATAATTTATCGATTAAAAATTTAAATTTTACATATTTTGCATAACAATTAAATGCCGGCATTCAAACATAAAACATCGAAACGATTGCTCACTGATACAAAAAATATAGCAACGCTTGATAGTATGCACAAGGAAAAACAGGCCGAATTCAATTATATTAAAACAATCCTCATTCCCAAACTGGAAAACGAGAGAAGCGAAAATAAAGCGCTGTTAAAAGCAAATCCAGATATGACATTAGAAGAAAAAATGGAAAAACGAGACAGGAATCTCGAAATAACCGCAATTATAAATCAACATGGCGAGGATATTAAAAATTATTACTTGAGTAACAATAAGTATATTTTTTCTTATTTTGAAACAAAAAAGGAAATCTCAAATGGACCAACTCCGGCATCGCATGGATTAAATATAAACAATCAATCTCAAACTCCTTTTGCATCACAATCGACACATTCGCAAATGGATGAACGTGCATCCGGGTCATTGCTTGCAACAGCCGTAAATAAAACACAGCTGATAAATTCATTTTTTAAAGTGGGAATGGGTTCATCCTCGGCAAATATCACCGATCCCGAAACAGGCAATAATCAAGCAAATTCAAATTCCAACGGTTCTGATTCTACAACAGACACACCCGTCAAAACCAAACACGACCTGTATAAATTAAATTGTTCAAATGTGCAGCAGTATTTCCGAAACAACCGGCAAACATTTTTTGACTACGACAGATACACGTACCGAACCGACTTGTGTGCCTGGTGCGGTCAAGGCGAAATGGTTCCGATAGACAGCGACGGTATGCTCGTTTGTAACAAATGCTCCAATTTCGTGGTGTATTATATGGAAACCGATAAGCCCTCTTATAAGGAGCCGCCAAAGGAGGCATGTTTCTATGCGTATAAACGAATCAACCATTTCCGCGAAATCATAGCACAGTTTCAGGCAAAAGAAACTACTCAAATTGATCCTGCCATCATTTCTGCCATTGAGAATCAGATTCGAAAGGAGAGAATAACCCTGGAACAGTTCACCGACGGTAAGGCAAAGGAAATACTAAAGAAACTGGGATACAACAAATACTACGAGCACATACCGTTCATAAAGGACAAACTCGGTATAAAACCGCCGGTAATGTCACCGGAATTGGAAGAAACGCTGTGCAACCTTTTTATGGAGATACAGGGTCCGTATGCAAGGTTTTGCCCGGACGAACGCGTTAATTTTCTAAACTATTACTACACTATATATAAGCTGTGTGAGCTACTGGGTCAAACTCAATTTCTCCCATATTTTCCGATGCTAAAGGACCGCGACAAGCGCATCGAGCAAGATGAAATATGGAAAAAAATATGCAAGGAACTAAAATGGGTTTTTATTCCCACACAATAACCACATAAATGTATTGCGCGTATAAGGAAATAATTATGAATAAATAAATAAATAAATAAATAAATAAATAAATAAATAAATAAATAAAATTATGGAAAACAATGCAAACACGTATCACCCTTCCATTGTTCACAAGCTAAATCAGTATATATATAATAAGAAGATACCAAACATTATTTTTCACGGAAGTAGTGGGTGCGGCAAGAATACAATTCTCTCGAATTTTATTCATGCAATATATCAAGGGTCGCAGCCGATTATAAAGAACCATGTAATGACAGTAAATTGCGCATACGGGCGCGGAATACGTTTTATTCGGGAAGAACTTAAATATTTCGCAAAAACCAATGTGGATCTTATGAACGGTGAGCGATTTAAATCCATCGTATTACTGAATGCCGATAATTTGACAATTGACGCGCAGTCGGCACTTCGTAGATGCATCGAGTCATTTTGTCATTCAACACGATTTTTTATCGTAGTTGAAGATAAAAATAAGCTGCTCAAGCCAATACTGTCGAGATTCTGTGACATATATGTACCTGACCCTGACCAGCGCAACTCGAAATGCTGCGGCAGCGGTTCGATTCACGCAAACATGAATTTACATCAGCGGGTTCTGGACGATACGCTCCGGTTCGGGAATCTGCATCGTGGTCGACTGGTAAAATTGAAAACGCTGCTACATAAATCGGGTATGCGCATCGGCATTGCCGACAATGCCGACAATGCCGACATTTTCGATGTGACGCCGAAACACGCCGAGTGGTATATTCGCCTCATGCAATTATCTGAAACTCTATACGAAAAGGGTTTCAGCGCACTGGACTTAATCAAATTGGTTGAACAAACCGCCATGGAAGGAACTGACGCAGACCGAATTACAACATATGAACTGTTGATGGCATTTAGCGGTGTTAAACGAGAATTCAGAAATGAAAAACTGTTGATATTGTTCATATTGTATTTTATGCATTTTCGTTCCGAAATCGATTTAAAAAATATTACAGTCATTTAGAATAAATCATAAATCCAAATTTAATTACTTATTTATTTATTTATTTATATTTATTGTAAAATAAAATCAGATTATTGGGTGCAATGGACGACTATTCTATAACGAACCTTTACGAATCCCGCAACGAGTTCACGGCGCGTCTCGTAAATATTCTTACACCGCACGTCATTGAAGGTGTGCGGTCAATTTTCGATGAAGCTTGGAAACTTTGCGCCGATAACGATGAGGAGTCCAAGTATCTAATGACATTTCAGAACTTTCTCTCCCGTGTTCCGAAATGGAATTCCACAATTATAGATCAAGAATGCACTCGAATTAAGGAACGCAGTTCGTGCAACTATATTGAGGAGTTGATTGCATGCGTGCATGTTGTCCAGCTAAAAAGTTTGACGTGCATGCGCGTCGGTATGAAAAACAAGAAGGTCAACGTGGACGTTCCTAAAGCAACTGATTTCGTGCACAACGTTTACATCAACGTTGCCAGAAAGATATATACGAACGTATATTTATTTGAAAGAACCGTGCATTCCCTCCAGGCGCAGCGAAACCGTCGCGAAATTGAAATTATTGTCCAGGAGTGTATAATGAACACCATGCGAGACACCATCCCCATTGAGAAATTGCTTAAAATCTATATGGACCCGACCATTGAGGAGGATGTGGAAATAAGCGAAACTACCAATGTGATAAGCCGCGAAACACTGCTCGACACCGCAAATTCGAGCGGCGTGGATGTGGACATTGGAGATGCACTTGAAATGCCAACCCTTGCTCCTTCCAAAACGGTGGCGTCGAAACCTGGCAGCGGTTCCACTCCATTGGATTCCGATGCGGAACTTATTTCCGTGATTGAGGCGCGGGAACGGGAGACTCTAAAAACGGCAGAAGCGAAGGAGATTGAACTCATGCGCGCAGTGCTGTCTGATGCGGCAGATGAGTCCTCATCGTCGTCGTCGTCTAACGACGACCGTGGCGGCACCAATAACAATAACAATAGAATAATATCAACATCCAGATCCGGCGTTACGTTTAATGACGATGTATCCGTAAAAACTGATGAGCATATTGGCGACAATGGAGAAGACAGCACGTTTCATGAAGCTGCCGACGATGACGGGTATGAGACGGATTCGCTTCACATTGGCGAGAGCGTTAACATGGACCTTGGATTTGAATCGGTGGGCGGAGGCGATTCTATTTTAGGCGATATTGAGGTGCTCTCATGATCATTTATTCATTCATCGATTCTTTTTTTTACGCATTTGTCGTCCATTGTAAATGTGGGTTGATTCTCATCCTGCGGAACAATTTTTATAATACATTTAGATTTCTGGCCATGCAGTGGTTCGGTGCACCCTTTTTCCGTTCCTTTACTATTTTTTTCAGTCTTATTCTTGTTCTTGTTTTTAAATATTCCAAAATTGAATACCTTGTAATTATCTCTGGAAGTTCTTTTACCGTGCCGAAAAGACGTTTTATCCTTCTCGTCGTCGTCCACTGTGCACCTTGACCGAAAGTGCTCGTAACGTTCACGAACGTCGCAGTAAGATAGCTTGCTGGTCTTGCCCAACATTTTGTTAACTATCTCGTGAAGTCTGTAAACATATCGAGAGAATGTATCGCGATTCTTCATATGGCACATTTGAAGTGGAAACGTTTTAAAATTGTTATGCAGATTCATTCGGCAATATTTGCAGGGCAATATGTGCTGCAAACTTAAAATGAAGTTGCGATAGTGCGTTTTCTGTTGAGGAGTTGGGGAAATGGGATAGTTAAAGCTTGTAGTGTGTAAAAAGTGCCACATACCCGGACCCCACACGCTGGTGAGCATACCATCACCGCTGTCATAATCGCGTTTTTTAAACGTGCGGTTCCGCATAATGCAGATTGATTATGTTTGATGTTTGAGTAGTGGGCTATAAATTATTTATAATTTACCTATATACTCTGATGATATATTATCATTCATTCAATAATAATGATAATAAATATGTAATAACATTTACTTATTACTTTTTAGAACGTCGTTCTATAATGTCTAATCTCCTTTTTAATTCGTTAATCTCATATGTAGTCGTTGCGTTTAACTTACCTAAAACGTCTGCTATCGCGAATAGCGACGCCATTAGATCTTTTGCTTCCAATGGATCAAAAAATGGAGGTGCAGAAGACCCGGGCTGATACGTAGGAAGCGGCGAAGAATCACGACCAAGTAGTTTCTTAATTGCGTGAATAAACCTACCACCTCGTTTCGTTTGGTTTCGAATGTTTCGTCGTCTATGCCGCGTGTTAGTAGGCATTTTTTTGATGGGTTATGTAGATTATAATATAATATATATATATATATATATATATATATATATTAATAATAAATTAATTAGTTTATTAGTTTATATATGCCGCCTACAACTTCCAATATATTGACATGGTATGATGCCAGCGATACTTCGTCATATACATTAAGCGGAAGCAACGTGACGCAGTGGAATGACTTGACTGGAAACGGTTATCACCTTACACCGAACGGGACTGGGCCCACGGTAACTACGATTAGAACATTATCCGCATTAAACTTCGATACACAACTTGGTTTATCTTGTGGCTCCGTTCCGATAACAAAGGAAATTACGTTATTCATGGTTGCTAAATATGGCACAATTAGAGATCCATATGGTAATTTCATGCATCACGGTAATAGGGATACCGATTGGTCATTGGAAGACGCTGTTAACAGCGTTCGATTTCAGTCGAACAATGAGAACAATACCTGTAACATTTCGGCTACAAGTGGTGCGAATTACATTTGGATTGGTCGCATGGTCGGAAATAACCGCCACTTTTGGATGTATACCGATACAACCACGTCGTCATCCTACGTTACTGCGCCGAACGTAACAATAACAACCGGTAATAAAACAATCTATGTTGGAAAATCCGATGCAGGCGAAGGATGTAATGGTTCTATCGGTGAAATTCTTTATTATAAGGCAGCGTTATTGGACAGCGACATTGATGCTAACTTGCTGTACCTGAAGAACAAGTGGTTTAAAAAATCGACCACACTTTCATTCACACAAACATCATTTTATACAAAGTATGTCCTTAATTCGACGTTGTCCATACCGTCAAGTCTCATTAGAACAGACACCACTGACACGTACACAGTAACCCACACGTCCAATAACAATAACGTTGCTACAGTTTCAACATCATCAAATACTGGCACCGTCACTGTAAAGGGTATTGGAAAAACTACAGCCAATTCATATATTGCAGCTACTGCCAATTTCTTGGATTTAACGGTTACGTTGATTACTATCATAGTCGTAGGAAGCGGTGCTACGTTCACCCAAGACACACTTACGTCAATTGACTTACAGTCGACGAATTTATCAGGAACGGTGTTTGCCAACTGCAACTTAAACTTTGCCGACCTGTTTGGGGCAACGGTAGACGCCGCAACCAATTTTAGCAGCTCAACGCTGACGGGCTTGAAATCCGGGCGAATTGCTGGCATAACAACCTTACTGCCATCCGGATTCAAAATGATTTGATAGCTTTAGATTTATAAATTCATTAATTCCATATTTAGTTTAATAAAACTTAATAAAACACCCCAAAAATAAAACAAATAAAAATATCAAATAAACATACATGTGTAATATCTCTTAATTATTTATATTATTGATTAATACAGCACGCAGTGTATAAGTATACAATGAAATGCAGTTTTAAATTAAATACTGCTGCCAGCGTCATGACCGGAGATGGCATAATTACTCCATATTTGGCAAAAAAACAATTTATCATCAACCATTTTTTTTCACCTAAAACGCACACGAGACCGCCTGTGAGTAATACCCCCTTTGTTGGATACGCATTGGCATATAATAAACATTTGCGAGCAGCTATGTCCGACGTCGTCATCGATGATGCGGCGGCACACCAACAGCCGCATCAGCCGCATCAGCCGCATCAGCCGCATCAGCAACAGCAACACACACCGACTTCCATATCATTACCATCCTCTTCTGCCAACCCCTTTGCTTGTTTCATGAATGTTACAAGTGTTACAAGTCTTACAAGTCTTACAAGTGTTACAAGTTCTACAAATTCTGTCACATCTACAAATGTGGCCAGCAGCGCAATTGAATCCGACCCTTTATACACGTACATGATGGCATTTGACGGATGCAGTAAAGGAAACCCTGGTCGGGCGGGTGCCGGCGCTGTAATTTATTGTAATCGCGCGGAGATATGGGCTGACGCTAAATTTGTGGGAATAAAAGAAACCAATAATGTTGCCGAATACGCCGGACTTATTATGGGGTTGCACGAGGCGCTGAGGCGCAATATAAAACAGCTCACCGTGCAAGGGGACAGTGAGCTGATTATCAAACAAATGAAAAAAGAATACGCCGTAAAATCTCCAAATATAAAAGCGTATTATGAAGCGGCTGCGGCACTCGCTGCACAATTTGAACGCGTGCAATTCAAACACGTATATCGCAATCATAATGTTAGGGCTGACGCATTGTCCAATGAGGGGATAGGATTAATGCCTGGAGATAAATGAGGAGATGGAGTCGTTTTATTTGAAATTGAAAGAAGTCGGGCAGACGGATCCAATTCGCTACAGAACGGTTGTCTCCAGAAATATGGAATCAACATGTCCCGTCCCGGATACATATCCTCGTATATTTTACGATAATAATAGCTTTCCTTATCATATGGCGTATTGTGGCGAAACTTGTGGCGCTGAGCAAGATACTCTTCATTGGTCACCTTCGTGTTAACGTGGTCTCGTAGCATGTCAATCCAGGTTCGCTGCGGTGCAGCAGCAGCAGCAGCAGCACCATTGTTACAACTTTCAACCTGCGCGCTTACGCCATCACTGAATGCTTCTTTGCGGCGCCAAAGTGCGTCCGACGGTAAGAATGCGTTCGCGTCTTCGAGCGAGTCGAATGCCGCGCGAAGAATTGATTTTTCAATATAAGACCCGTCATTGAATCTCTTGTGGCGCGGGTTAAGTGACATCACGTATTCCAGCAGTTCCTTGTCCGCAAATGGAACGCGCGCCTCCAGGCCGCACCCGCTGATACTCTTATCGGATCGCAACAAATCGAAATAGCGCACGTCTTGCACCATGCGTTCATTCTCAATTTCAAATTCGGCATCCACTTTTGCATTAACGAATCCGCGATATGATCCGAAAATTTCATCGGACATGTCGCCACAATAAATAACCACATCGTTCGTGGTGCGGCTTATGTATTTAGATACCAGGTAGTTTCCAACCGATGCGCGAACCGTGGTTGTATCATAGCTTTCAATCTGCGATATAGTGGGGGTGATGGCGTCTAAAAACTCCTGCTCGCTCAAACACACTTCATGATGCGTTGTTCCCAGAAATTCGGAAACGCGTTTTGCCCAAATCAAGTCAACCGATCCCTTCAGACCGATGCTGTATGTATTCAGCATTAGCGGCGGTGCCGTCGTTGTGCGGTGAGTCTGGTTCAATGACCGCAAGTGCCTGCATATAAGTGCTGTAACGAGCGAACTGTCCAGGCCGCCCGATAGCAGTGCGCCGATGGGTCTGTCGCTCATCATACGCTTTCTCACAGCATTTGTAAGAAGGTTGCGCAGTTTAGGTAGTGACAGTGCTCGTGACGGGTCTTCGGTATAGTTAGAGTTGTTAGAGTTATGATTGTTAGAGTTAGAGTTATTGTTACTTATATTCGGTCTAAAAAATGATACGTGCGTGCGCACATTTACAATGTTGACCATATCTACTTCAACGTGTTTATAATATGCGAAATAATTACCTCTGGAAGCTGAATTGTCGTGCTCGTAGTAGCATCCCGCTGGAAACTGACAGACTCGATTTGCGGCGCAATGCGAGAGCGACTTCATTTCACTCGCTACAGAAAACGATTCACAGCAATGATCGCTTTTGTCGAGTGATTCTGTTACCAAAGATTCTACAAGCTCCGTTCCGATAAACAGAGAACGCACGCCAAACGGGTCTCTTGCGACATAGGTCCGATTGGTATCGCTGTCATAGAGCACCATTGCGAATACACCATCAAGCGCATTGAGCATAGCTTCCATCCCGATGCGCTTATATAAATGAATGATAACCTCGCAATCCGATTCGCTCTTGCAAACGCTTTCAAGATCGTATCTCGTTATAAGTTCTCGGAAGTTGTATATTTCCCCGTTGCATACGAGCTTGCAATGTGCGGCTTCAAACGGTTGATTACCCGCATCGGTGATACCGTTGATGGCAAGCCGGTGAAACCCAATAACCGAGTGCGCGTTGCTACCGACGCATCGCTGAAATTGACTGTTATCTGGACCGCGATGCGACATTTTAGCAAAATCGGTAAACAGCTTACCGTATTTCTCAACCGATATCTTTGACTTGCGCTGATAATAGAATATCCCGCACATTTTATGAAATCCTGGTTTATTAAATAATATAACTAATATAAATTATATCATTTATATACATTTTATTATTCTCATATAACAATATAATAATATACTATACTACCGTATCTATAAAATTATAAAATGAAAAAGAATTCTACTCATGCCACTGTAGGAGGCAATCATGGAACCGGTCTTGGCAGCGAATCTGAGTTTTACGGTGTAGTGGATGGCGTCTATGTTGCATCTGCCGACCGCGTTGACGATTTAAGCAACCGCATGTTTGCGCGAAATATGCCGTCGCACGATTTGCAGCCGAATTTTGATATGCGTCCCGTCGCTACAAAATACACGGTTATGCCCGTGTATGACCAGTATAAACCGGCAACTGAAACCATGCGGTCGTATCCCGTATACAGTCCACACACCGTATACAATCCGGGAACAGCCAAACCCCACTTTAACGGTTTTGCGTCCAAGGTGAATGTGGAGTCCACGCTGCGCAACCAGTGGTTTGCGCTTCAAAATGCCCAGCAGTCGGTATACGTTCCATCATCCTCCAGCGATTTATATAATACCGCAATTGATTACAAACCCGTCATGATGCCGCATCCGCATCTTGGCGACGACTACAGCACCACATTTGCACCTCACAACCCAAACACGATGAATCTGGGCAGGGGCATTTTCGAGAACTCCACACGCGTTCAACTTAAGGACGTTAAGTAAACTAAACTATCTACAACTCAATTCGACAAGTGTTTGATGCTGATGCTGTTGTTGCAGTTGCAGTTGCCGTTGCAGTTGCAGTTGCCGCCAAATTCATCTTGAAGAATGATGCAACACTTGGTTTAGGTTTGGGGTTGACAAATGGTCCAAATGGGTTCGCGGATACTTTTGGTGGATATTTTAAATTAGTAATAGCAGCGGGACCTGAAACTGAAACGGAAGTAGCGGAACCAGCAAACGGGCTTTTGCCCTTTTTTGCGGCTGCGTCATCATCCCTGGTTTTCCAGACGTCTTTGAAATATTTCGCATTGTTCGTATACATGATATGGTATCCCTGCTTGAAGTAATATGCCTGCCGCTTCATCCACTGGTTTCTGAAAATATCGTGGTAGTCTATAATGTCAATTACCAGCGGACTGCTGTGTTTGGTTCTCAGAATGCGCCCAACCGACTGACACACGTCCGTTTTTGGTGTAGCCATTAGCAGCGTAGTCAGCGTGGGAATATCCAGTCCTTCTGACGCCATTGCATACGTTGCAATGATAATTTTTTTACTTTCACTGGCCTTTAAATCTATTTCCTTCATCCCACCCACGTAGTAGCCCACGCTGCCTCCGCCAATCCCGCGATGCTTTACAGCGTCGTGCAAATACGTCAGCAGCGACTTGTTGTGCGCCAATATCATGACTTGTTGTTCTGAATTTATCTCCAGTTCGCGCGCAAGCACGTCCAGTATAAAATCACTCCGCGAACTGCGGCCACACAATTTCGATATCATTGTGCTGAATTTGGGGTTTCCGCGATAATCTGTATCAACCGTATTGAATTCGTCGTCGGCTACGTAATACTGAATGCCTTTTACCACAACATTATGCTGCAACTCGGATTTTTCTTTGTGAACAATTTCACCAAGAAACATCTTGAACACTTTCGTCAACCCGTCTTTGCGCGTCATTGTGCCAGACAGTCCCAGCGTATATCGCGTTGTGATTTTTATCATGCACCTACAAAATACCTCAGCGCTCATGTGGTGGCACTCGTCAAATACTGTCAATCCGAAATCCCGGAATACCGATTCGTCGTATTCCTTCATTGACAGAGACTGCAGCATGCCGATTACAATGTCCTTATTTTCAACGTCGATTTCTTGACCCTGAATCCGGCCCACGCGTGCACCTGGTAGAAACTGCTGGATGCGTTCAAGCCATTGGTTCATGAGAAACGTTTTGTGGACAACTACGAGCGTTTTTTTCTTGAGCACGCTCATTATTTTCAGCGCCATAACAGTTTTTCCTTTACCGGGGTCCACATCAAGGCATCCGCCGCCACCGCCAGTTCCCGTTGCGCTTTTAGTGTCGCCATTTAGAACGTGTCTCACGTATTTGTTCACGATGACTGTTTGATAGTCGCGCAATTCACCTGCAAATTCCAAGATTGGCGCATCCATACCGGGATGTATGCAGGTTTCTTCCGGCTCGCCGTACATCTCCATACCATAATATCTCGGCACAAATATAGTGGCTGAATTCTCATCGTAAATGGGAAACTGTTCCGGTTTTACAGGTGATTGAGGTGCGAGAGGTTGCATCGTTAAATCTTTTCGTATTTGCATGAGTTCAGGAGTTTCAAGCGCCGATTTGCTTATAGCGTATCCGCGAAGTCCGATCCACGTGGCAGGTGATTCTTGCATTGCTTGTTTCAAGGTTCTTACTACGATTTATCGGTTATACGAATCTATATAAGTAGATGCGTATTACTCTTTAACACGTTACCATATTATCAATTTTAATTTATTTTAGCCATTTTGTTTTATTTATTTGTTTTATTTATTTGTTTTATTTGTTTGAACGAAACCCGACGTTCCGTAAAAATAGGTCGATTTATCCCCCCAAAGTGGCAATGTATTTTAGCGATTTACTGTTCCTAATAAGAAAAAAAAAGTTTTTGGACTCTCGCTCCGACGAAAAAATGGATTTTTTGCAATTTGGATTTTCCGATCATCATCCAAACTTGAATTAACAAATTAACAAATAACCAAGCATTAAAAAATAATTATTATTATTATCTTATATATAATAATATCATTATACATACACAATATAAGCAGATAATCAAGATATAATCAAATCATCAAAATTCATCATATCATGGAATACTTCAATGCATTGATGAAACAAGAGAAACAGCACGAAATGGTTCTTTTTGTGGTTCTGGTGATCTATATAATGTTTGATATTTCTACGCCAGCAATGCTGGCAGAACACATCGACTCCGTTTACGGCAACATTATCGTTGCCATTTTGGCGCTGAGCTTGTTTTTAAGCAGTCACCCGGTTATAGGTATTTTAGGACTGTTTGCGGCATATGAGCTGATTAAGCGCTCAAAACACAATGCGTCCGGACCATCATCCATCAATGCCCTCATTCACCAGGTCGCACCCGGCGAATCGTATCGATCCAAATACATGGAGGCAACACAGGTAGCGTATAATAGCGGCTTAGAAGAATCGCTGGTTGGGCAAGTTCCTGTGCTTTCCGCCCAACCTCCTGCAAATTACCGTGATGCAAACAGCAACTTCCAACCCGTCTACGCGGACGACCACTCCGCCGTGAGCGCCTTTTAATTACAATTACACAGCTTTATTGCGTTGTTGTTGATTATTTTATTTTTTAATTTTTATTTAGCATGAAGACATAATTTTAAAAAAATAAAATATAAGCAGTGATTATAAACCCAACCCAACTCAATAAAATAGATGTCACATTCTAAGATTGCAAGACGTGTGCGTTTTGGCGGTGTATCGCCGAGCAGCAGCGTTGTTAGTTACGCCAATGCGGGCGGTGGCGTTAAAAAAGGCGGCGCACCTCCATCCGCCACCGGCTTCATGCGCGATTTTACGCAGCGCAATGTCGTCTCCACCCCTGCTAAAAATAAGAACTTTCTTTTTAAGTTCACACAATACTATAATACAGCTCGCCATTCATCCCCAATGTAGATTCCACCGTTGGGCGCGCATACGGGGTGGTCGGATCATTAAAGCATCGACGTATCGGCGAAAAAATGAATTTGGCAATCGATGTCAATCCCGCATAAATCATTGAAAACCACATACTCTATCGATCGATAATATATCGTTTATACTATTTATTAATTAATTATTATATTAAGCGTTTATTATTTAAAGTTATACGGAGATATTGACATAACTTTAAATCGTATATTTTCATTTTTACAATATGGCGGCCGCCGCATCAGCTGCAACTTCGAGCATAAACATGCACTCGCGCCTGGTAGCACTAAAGGACAATATTGAGCTGTTGTCTAAAGTGCATCAGTCCGAAGTGCTTCGCATATGCGACAAGGGTGGCGTAAGTGGAAGTGAGAATAAAAACGGCGTATTCATAAATTTGACATGTGTAGCCGAATCTATTATTACTGAATTAGAGACGTATCTGGATTACGTGCGGGACCAAGAGATTCAGCTCAATGAGATAGAGCAGCAAAAAAAGGAACTTACTACAAAATATTTCAAATAGCGTATCACATTTATTTATTATTTAAAGAATTGAAGCATAGTATAATAAATAAATCAAGGTAGATAGATAGACAGACCAGAGCGACACCACCATAATAAAATAATTATTAGAGTGGCAACCCGATCACATGGCAAAAGCAAGTTACGAATTGACTGACGCGCGTATTAATGAAATTATAAGAAGAACGAATGCGGTCACCGAATCCTACCAATCAGTGCCAAATGCACCAAGCCCCGCAAATTCGCCGCAGAAGATAGAAAAAGTCATTCCCGTTCCTGTTCCCGCCCCAGTTCCTGTTTTGGTTGCATCTGAAAAGAAAACGGTTAAGCGAATATCGACAATATACCAGCAACTGCAGACGAATTCGAGTTCAAGTATATATAAGAAGTATGGCGGCGGTGACAGCGACGATGATACTCACGATAGTGGTGTCGTCGCCGCAGAAGCAGAATCGGTTATTGATGCAGGTGCTTGCATTACGAAACTTTCAAAATCAATATCGGAATCAGTTCAGACCACTATTTCGACTTCGACATCATCGAAATCAAAATCAAAATCAATTTATAAATTCTTTCCAATGCCTAAAATGCCGGGCACGGGTATCATGCACAATAATCAACTGCTATGGTGCATTTACATTGCGCTTAACGGGCGTGTAGCATTTGATACAATTCACAACGCATTTGTTACCGAAACGGAATTCAAGTATGAAACAGTGGATATTATGCGAATTCAGAAAATGCGCATCAAAACGCAATTCAAGCGTCACAAACTGTCCATGCCCAACTTCGAAGCCGAACTGATTAGTAGCAAGAAACTTGACTTGTTGGGTATGGTCGCTCTCGCGCTGTGCCACAATCGAAACATATTGTATATTGACAATCGCATGTATTTCGAAATTATTTCCACCGACGATTCCGACCCAACCACCGTGATAGAAAAGATCAAGAACCGATACTGTGTCTACGATAATGCGGCGTCTGGAGTGCTTGACATGTGTCGCGATAAGTTCTGGAAAATGGAGTCCATTACTGCACCTCTGAAATCGGTTTCACACTACAAACTTGCCGAATTGCAAGACATATATACGCGCTTGGGGTGTGAATGCGATGGACCGGATGGACCGGATGGACCGGATGGACCAAAAGTCGAATCCGGACCCAAAAAGCGGATGACAAAACCCGAGCTGTATACTGCGATCATGAGTAATATTGCATAGTAGGGAATAACATGGTGTGAAATGATATAAACATAATTGCATGTATTTAAGCAATATACTCAACTCAGCGATCGCATCAGGCATTTATTGTTGACCGAATTAAATTTTATTATACCACTGTAAGTTATATAAATTAAATATAAATTAAATACTACTCAAAAGTTTTAAAAATAAAAAAATAAAATGAAAATTGAAAGCATGCAACCCCAAAACACATATACACGCAGTAAGAATAATAACATAAAAACCAAAACTGCAACCAGCGCGGGTTTTATAGACCCGTTGGACAGGTGTGATAGTGACAATGCCGATACTGGATCTGATGCTGATGCTGTCGACGCTGATCCTGAAAATGTGAACGCGAAATTGAAATCGGACGCGAATGCATCCATGCCGATTTTTAAGCTGGAAGATTATGACAAAATTACGCCCAAATTGTCGCTAACTCATTTGAAACGGCTGTGCAGTGCGCACGGCCTGAAAAAAACCGGCACCCGATCCATCCTTTGCGAACGTGTTCGAACGTTTTGTTTAAAGAAGTTCTCGGCTTCAAGGTTGCAGAGAGTCATGCGCGGCCATATTGCGCGCACCTATGTTAATTATTTTGTGCACAGTCACCACGGCCATCATCACCATGATGACCATGGCGATGCAGAAAACGATACGAAATGCGCTGGGGGACAGGTTGTAAACGATACCGACTTCTACACGATGGACGATTTCAAAGACGTGCCACACTATCAGATGTTTCAGTTTAAAGACGAATGCGACGGAATGATATACCAGTTTAATATGGCGTCATTTTTTAAACTCATCAAGACAACCTTTACACCCAACGCGCTGTCGCTTGCCGCATCTGGAAATTACTCTGTGCCGGTTCCAGTGGAGATGATGAATCCATACACGCGATCCCCCATTTCCAGAGATATGGTGCGGCATTTTTTCATGAAGTTGCGGTATTCGCGAATGATGCGTCATCCGGTATGCGTTGAAATCAAGGACGATGAAGCGCTCACACCTGCGCAACTTACCGAATTGCGCATCGTGGAATTGTTTCAGGACATAAACAAGTTGGGAAATTACGCGGATTCAAACTGGTTTTCCAAGTTGACGCATCCGCAACATATTCGGTTTATCCAGGAGCTGTATGATATATGGTCGTATCGCGCCGAACTGACTCAACAAATCCGTAATCAGATATGCCCGCCTTACGGTCATCTGTTTTCTAATCCAAATAACATTGCGGTTATGCAAGATATCCGCACTGCACCGTTTAAAACTGTTGTGGATATCAACCTCGGCGTAATCGACCGTTTGATACGGTCAGGGCTGAGCGACGATGACCGATCATTGGGGGCGTTTTATGTTTTATCGGCGCTCACAATTGTGAGTCCTGGCGCACGCGAGGCTATGCCGTGGCTTTATCAGTCGGTGGCTCCTCCGCCGCAGCAAATATACCAATTTCACTACTTGCAGCCGGTATCTCTTCAGGCACAACAACCGAATCAGATGGTGGGACAAAATATAAATTATAACGAACTAATCAACCATTTTAGTATGCAGTTAAATAGTGCTGATTTGAATCATGCAATTTATGAAATTTTGAACTATGCTGTAAGTCCGGTATCTAATAACAATAACAACAACAATATCAATAACAATATCAATAACAATATCAATAACAATATCAATAACAATATCAATAACAACAATAATAATAATAATAATAATAATAATAATAATATTAATAATAATAATAATGATTAAGTCGGCTGGTCGTATTGTGCTTTAAATCTGATACACTTTGACTCCAGAGTGAGCACCACTCTCCAGGTAGCCCTGTTGGATGCGCAAATTCATATTGGCTCCGTCGCGTTGCTGCTGCTGCATGACGTCTTTGCTCGCTTGGTTTGCAACTGCAGTCATTGCCTGGTGATTGCCCGCAACCATATCCGCAAACGCCACAAGCGCTATGAAAAGAACAATAAATGGCAGCAGAACCAGGAACCATGCGACATTGGGATGACCATACTTGCAGAGGGTGCTCAAAATCCATGTCCAGAACAGTATCCACGCCGCCTTCACGAGGAACATGCCCGCAGTGTTGGGCACACTGCATTGCACTCTTCCAACGCATAATGTATTAGCATTTCCAACGTTCTGAAGCATAACGGTGATGAGACCGACAATGGCGATCACCAGATAAACGAATGCTGGCGTGCATAATTTTTTAACTTCTGATGAGATTGCTTGCATTTACTAAATAATTGATTTTCACTAAAATATTATTTTATATTTTATACTATGTGATTATAAAAATAAATAAAATAATTATTACATATTTTATTTATTATTTATTTTTCTTTTCAAGTTGCGAGATTGATTAGAGTGACGGAATCATTGAATTTGCATTCTTATAATACTGCTGCAAATTGGGTAAACGGTCGGATACACTGACTGTTGTTTTCTGTAGATGGTGGTCATTGAATGGTAGAGGGTCAGATGATGCAACAACCCCTTTTATACCCGAAAAAGCGCCACCCAATGAATGTGCTGCTGAACGCATCGTCATGCTTATATCTGATGGAAGATAATTGAGTATATCTCCTCCAGATTGTTTGAATCGGCGTTGTTGTTGTTGTTGTTGTTGTTGTAGTAGTCGTTTACGCCTCGATTGTAACCTTCGCCTAAATGCAGTTGGTTTACGGTTTCTCGTGCGTTTACGCATCCTGCTGCCGTATTTTTGTCGCCTGGACTTCATTTTAATGCTAATAAATATAATATACTATTTAATATTACTATTATATTTTATTTTATTTTATGTAATACTTTATTGGATTGGTTTGCCGGACGTTGACTGGATTGCCTGGTCGGAAAATGGCAGAGGACTCACTTTATGATTTGTTCCTTGAAGATCTGCCCACAAATTGCCTGCAAATGTTGTTGCTGATCGGGCTGCCATATTCAGATCCTGTGGTAAATAGCTGAACGCGTCACCACCCGATTGTGATTGCGCGCGTGCTCGCGTTTGTCGTTGGCACCTGCTTTGTCGCCTGCTTTGTCGCCTGCTTTGTCGCTGGCTTTGTCGCCGGCTTTGTCGCTGGCTTTGTCGCCTGCTTTGACGCAGGCTTAGACATCCAATTTGACGTCCGGCATAATTCACGTAGCCGCGTTTAGAACCGCGTTTAGAATTAGTAGATTTATTACGGCGCTGCTTCCGTTTACCACCACGTTGAACATATGCGGTGTTTGGAACAGCAGTTGCACGACTGTCTACAGAATTGGCCAATATATTGCTATTAGACGGATAAAATGAATTCTTGGGCAGTATACTGGATAATAATTCAGTTGCACCAGAACCTCCGTCTTGACTCGAGATACTAGAGCTGTCGTCGTCTCTAAGGGTTTCCATGTTAGCTCTAAAGTTTTCAATCCCACCTGTTTCGTCTAAATACAGTCTGCAGTTGGGCGTCAATACGCCATTTTCGCCATATAAAATTTTAGACGCTTTGAGTGCAGCATCTCTATTTTTTTTAGTTCTATTATTGTCAAACGCGTTATATTTTAGTTCAAAATTGATTATTGATTCCGCGCATTCGTTTCTCGGTAAATTACTTAATTCATTAAGTTTGGGAATTGTTGGAATTTCATGATAAAAAAATCTACGTGGTTTAGATTTTTCTTTAGATGATTTTTCTTTAGATGATTTTTTTTTAGATGTAGACCCCATAATTTAAATTTAAAATTAAAGTAATGAACTAATAATAATAATGCAATTCGGTTTACAATTGCATTATATTTTATTTTATTTTAGTATTTGTAAATAAGTTGTTGAATTTCAAATTCACTGGCGACGGCTCTGGCGATTGCGGCGACTCTTGCTGCGGTTCTTGCTACCGCGGCGACTCTTGCGGCGGCGACCACCACTGAGGGGTTTGGTTTCGTCACCCCCCTGCTGGCGCTTGGAGCCGCGACGACGGCGACGACCGCCGGTTAAATTCTGTAAGAAACTCATTAAATGTTTGTTTGGTTATTATATCATACTCTAAGAAAAAAATAATTTTTGAAATTGAGAAAAATATATTTATTTATTTTCATATGTTTATTTTTTTTTGATTAGTTTCCTAAAGTAAAAACAAACGCAAATAAATAAAATTAATACAACATTTGAAAATTCGCCTAAATATTCTAAATATTTCTAAATATCAACATGTGTCAAGAAATGGCGCCTGCAGCACATTTTCACAATACCAATTTGATCCATGGCGTCGGCTTGAGCGGTTGTTTGAGAACCGCCTACACTGTTTGTATCAATGCACCCCAGTCTGTCTGGGGTGAGATAAACTACTTTGTCAACCGATCCGCCAGACCCACCCATTTTAGATTCACGAACCTTCTCTAAATAGTATCTGTATTTGTCAGCAATGACTTTTCCGCACGTGAAACATTTGATTGGAATAATCATTTTAAGAAATGCCTAATATAAATATGCCTAATACAAATATGAGTGGTTATTATTTAATTCAATTTTATATTTATATAATTAAATTAATTATTTATTCATTCATTCATTCTGTTCACGTTCCTTTTGATTTACACACACCTTTCATGCACTCGCCCATGTAATAGTAATAGTCAATATCTTTATTGAACGTGAGTTCGGGTCCGTCGGCATTTCCAGCAACACATTTTCCGTCAGGAGAAATACCGAACCCATTAAGAGCACTCGATTGCGCATTTGCAGCAGCTCCTTTTTTGATCGCCGATTTCGAATCTGCCGTATTATCAATGCTAAATTTTACCCACCCGCAACAGCATTTCTGGGCACATGAACTCTGGGTGGTTATATCACCGCACGCTTTTTGAATATCGCCGTGGTTCGCTTTGCAAAATTCGCTGGTAGAATTGCATGATCGAGCGGTATTTTTTAAATTTTCGCGCTTGGTATCGCTTGGTCCGGACTGGATAATGGTCGATATACTGTCGCTAATAATGTTTTCAAAATTTATTTTACCATTAATTGCGTTTTTTATGGTAGACCCGTCCCTGTTTGCCGGCTTCGGCGGATCGTGCGGGTTGGCTTGGGCGGCATCAGCTGCATCACCGACCGATCCCGCCACCGGCGTAAATAACTCAATTGTCACCATTTTAGATACCGTTTTATCCTTGTCGTTCATCTCCGTAATGCTATTTTCCGTGTTACCATTTTCATTTGCGACCTTGATTTGAATATACAATGCGATTCCGAGCATTAAAACTGCCATGCCTATAATTTGGGATGCATTTTCCATAAATGATGCACCTAAAGTGGATGCTTTTGCTCCGTCAGACAGTTTGCCGAAAATATCTAACGCAAAATCTTTCGCATCAGTAAACAAACTGGTTAAATCATCTGGACTTGGATTTGAACCAGAAAACGATATCGATTTCGGTTGTTTAAAAAAATCACCGCTATTGAAATTATTCATCGTTCTATCGTTGATATCGATCGAGTTGGTTGTATGTATCGTTGTATGTATCCTATTGCTTATTTATTTACTTATTTATTTAATAAAGTATTTTAATTATTTATTTTATTTAGTTTGATACAAATATCAATTTATCGTATATAATACAAAAATAAAATTGATTTGAAAATGCGATAGATATATTATTATGTTAGATACATCCATCGGATCAACATCACCCAACAATCATCAACAATGCTCAGATACGTGCTCAAGGTTTCTACTGCTGGCTTGAACAAATTCAAAACAATTTACTGGTATGGGGAACGATACTACTGTGCCGAAGAAGTCGACGCGCATCTGAATGCCACAAACTCAAATTCAAACTCAAGCAAGAATGTTGATACGACTGTGCATGTAGTAGAAGTAGCTGCAATTTCTTCAACCGCGAGCGCGAGCCCAAATCACGACATTCTCGCCGCAAAGGCGTCAGAATATTGGACAGCAACTGCATCGGAAGGCACGCTGGCGCTGTCAGCTTCGGTTTCGGCTGTATCATCGCCGGCACGTTCACCATCCAAATCTACAATTGCGCGTTCCGAGCCCGCAGATAGTCCGCATAGCGTAACAAGCGGTGCAAGCACAAGTGGTGGCGGCGGTGCAGGCGTGGCGTCGCGCGGTCGAGCAATTGGCAAACGCAATCAAGAATTCTACCTCCCTGACGGCGGGGTTCGATTGTCGCATATCAGCATCGGCCTCGGAAGCGGAAGTGGATGTGATGGTGGCAGCGAAGAAAATACACATGAGTGGTTCGGACGCTATGACAAACAGAGCAATACAATCATCCGAACATCGGATTCAAACACGGATACCACGGATACTGCGATTGCGACATACGAAACACTGGCGCATTTTGCACAAGAACATGACCGCGAAATACACCAGTCGGACTACAAGGATACACCAAATGTCTGGAAGAACCACCTGTTCAAATTCTACAATACCGTGACATGCAATTGGGAACCGCTTAGCAACCTCAGAGAATAGGAATAAACAGTTGCAAATGTGAAACTTGAACTAAAATGAACCATATCATAACCATATCATAATCATATCATAACCATATCATAATCATATCATAACCATATCATAATCATATCATAACCATATCATAAACCTAAAATAAATCAAACCAAATATCGCGGACAAAACTGGCTTGGGCGTTCCAAGTCGGACATTTTTTTAAATAAAGATTTAAGATAAATGAAAATACGTGCATTGTGGGGCATCTGAATTGATGCCATGTGGAAATATCGATGTTCGCAATCATCGTCAACTCTGTCATCCACGCTGCATTCCAGTATAGCCTCCTGTCTTTTCAACATACCTTCTGGATAATAATCTCTTCTTATTTCATGCGAATAACGAAGCGTTGGAAGCGCATCTGACAAGTATACGGACGTGTTATATATTGCAAAGCCATTATATGCAGAAAATACGGGGAACATTGTCTCTCCATTCTGAACGGCCCGTTCAATTGTGGGTTCAAAGTGCGCACGAACCTTGTTGAGCGTATTGTTCCAGTATTCTCTAAAATGAAAGAAGCTGTGGATAAATGGGTCATATGATAACGCCCACATGTCGTAATATCCCGCCTCTCGCAAAAAGGACAACGAATCCCACTCTTCGGATCGCACCATCGCTTCTCGCAACACTTCGGTGTTCATATCACCGATGCACGCGTAATTATTAGTGTCCATAAATGCAAAATGAGAGAATTCGGTTCCAGACGAACGCAGTTCTCGCATTCGTTCCAAAAACGTGTTGCGGGCATTTCCGATATGCATTTGCCGAACCCGATGTCGATCATACCGATTTTTTACAAATTCCACTGATATCGGATGAATCATATTTGAAAAACTGTTTATCAATTGATGGGTAGCTGAGATGCTCGGGTCGTAATCTTCATATACAATGATTATTCTCATGGAATTAAATATGTCAGATGACTTGATTTTGTGCAGATTGGAAAATACGTAAGGCAGTCCATCCTGGCTATTATAAATACATAGCCCGACGCACAAAGAAAACTTACTACTCATACTCATATCAATGATTCAATGATTCAATAAATAAATGAAATAAATGATAAATGAATGAAATAAATGATAAATGAATGAATTAAAATTATAAGGACACCTGTGATGTAATATAATTTAAATTTGTGTTTATATGTTAATAGTTTACAATATTTACATTACATTGTTTTATTTTTTTATTTTTTATTTATACCTTGGAAATGTCAATATTTTCCGTGAAACAGATGAACGTGTGCGTCTGTTTAGATATCTCACTTTCGAGGTAGGCCTCGCTGTGCATATTGGCTTTAATTTTTTCGGTCACGTCGGAGATACTGACCCCGTCAATGATTTTCTCGTCGCTGGCACCACCTTCTTTATCGTCACTCTCATCATCCGCAAGCATCATGGTATGATTACGTTTCGGATTACCGCCAGCAGATTGTTTCTGTTTCTTTACAGATTTTTTAGCATGCTTTACGGACGATACCCACTTCCCAGTGATAATTACGGCACAATCAGAGTGTTTGTATTTTATACTGCTGTGCTTGAACGACAGATGCACGACATCGGCGCCGTCTGTATCGGGACGAACAACGATATCCGTTATTTTTTCGATATCCGTTTTGAATGCACCGCTTGCAACATGTGAAGTTATTTTTTCAACGTGTTCGTCAGCAATATCAATCGGAGTGTCGGCGTCTTCAACGTGGTCATATTTGAATAGAGACGGCGTTAGAATAATTTCATAGTTCGATGATAATGATACAGACTGTGAACCACCCATTATGTATTATATGTATTATAGATAGATAGATAGAGTATTATTTGATTTTTAAAATTAAATTATAATTTATGTTTACGATTATAATTTATAATTTATATGGTTTTTACATATTATTGTTTATTATGTATTATGTATAATTTATTGGCAGTGACTACGCGCATTACGGGTAAATATAGAGACAATATCTTTTACCAGCGACTCAAATTCTTCACGCTGAGTAACCGACAAGGTAAGACTCTCTTTGAATTTTGTGAGGACTTCTTGAATACGCGCACGATCCATTTCGATGTCCTTTGTTTTTTGCGCTTGTAGTTTGTATTCGGTTGCAAGGTTACTCAATCGTTTTAGATCTTCGGAGTAGCCAGCATTCTCGTTTTTAATAAGGGCCTTGTACTTATTGTAATGGTTAATGAATGCAGTAGCAACATATCCGGAAATGTTGTTGGTGTTCACGTGAATGCCTGTAAGCAGCGTGATCATCTCGTCTTTATACTCATCTTTTACAATCGTTTTGTCAACCGTCGTCTTTAACGCCTGAATATGCGAAGCAAGCTCTCCCAATGACTGCAAGAATGCGGGGCGCATTGCATCAAGGACCTGTAAATATTGCGTATCCGCAATAAGTTTTTTATAATGCATTTGAATTGTAGCATTTAATCGTTGGGTTTCATCATACAAACTCTTCATCTGTTTAGTCGACGTTTCAAGGCGAAGTTGTTCGTTTTTCAGTGTAACGCTTGCGCCGTTGAAATTATTACGGTTTTCGGTTTCAACTTTAAGTTGGTCAGAGTTCATTTCAGTTAATATTGACTTTAACTTTGTCTGGAATTTCTCCAGATTGCCGTTGGTCTTTGGAATGGTGGCGATAATTTCACTTACAACACGTTCCTTTGGAATAATGACAGTGACGGCGACTGCTGCAGGAGTAGCCGCAACAGGAGTGACATCAGCAGGCTTGGCAGGAGTGACCTTTATAGCATCCGATTTAACTGCGTCAGCCTTTGTCTTTACAACAGCAGCAGCAGTAGCAGCAGCAGCAGCAGCCTTCTCGGCGGCGCGTTTTGTGTGAATTATTAAAGGAGTCGATAGAGCCGGCTCGCATCCAGATGCAAACAGGCATTCTGCGCCGGTAGGTTTCCACGACAATTCCCATTTAGAAAGGGGTGAAGTGGGGCCGCCATAGCCGGACATCTGCCAATCCTTTGTGCCGCGCTTTACATCCATGACTTTGCCATCAGGGGCTGAAAAATCGGCATTTGTTGCAGTTCCATCGGCGTTTCCGCAAAGACCCTTCATTTTACCAAAATATGCGGTAGGCGCATTCACTTCCAGAGTTCCGCAGTATCCGCCCTCAATCATAACCGAAAATCCAGCTGGACCTGTGATCGTCATTGCAGTCGTCTGATCCTTCTCTCCGCGCCAAGCAATATTTTGCTTGCCATATTTTACCTGCACCCCACCGAACGTTTTTGTGGCATCCTTGGCCAAATCTGTAACCACGCCATTCACGCGAATTTTGCCGTAGTTGTAAACATCTACTTCAATTGACACGTCGCCAAATCTGACAACGGCTCCAATAATGCAGCAGGGAACGCCTGGCTTATCTGCACCATTCTTCTTCACATGCTCCTGAACCTCAAATTTATCATCATCGGAACTCGCAATCACGAAAATACCCTTCTCCTGCAAGTGGTAAATGTCGCGGTCATAGCTGGTAAAATGGGGATCGCCCGAAGCGATACAGTAACGTTTGCTGGCAAGCGCGGATTTATCCTTCGCGAGAAACTCTTCGGCAGTCAAAGCGCCAAGTTTTGCAATTTCTTCACTTTTTAACACCATCATGTCTTCAATACAACCATTGTAAATCTGGGGCTTATTAACAATTCCGAGAGATTTGCAGAACTGTGCCGCATGAACACCTTCAGCAGTTACGAGCCACTTATCGGTTGCGGATTCCTGTTTTTTTACGTTGAGTGCTGCGGCTGTAACTACAGTTGGAGCTGCAACGGTTGCAGCTACTTTAATTGATGGAGAAGTAGTAGGAGTTTTCACTCCTTTTGAAGCCTTTGATTTTGACGGTTTTGAACCCTTGGTTGGGTTGGTAGTTTTAGCTTTGACTTCGGCTTTAACCGGAGGAGGGGGTGCAGCCTTTGTGACTACTTGTGCCCGGGGTGCCGGCGCGTGAGGTAGAGTATGCGGTTTTGGAGCAGGTGCGCGGGCAGGTGTAGGTGCGCGGGCAGGTGCAGGTGGAGGTGCGCGGGCAGGTGCAGGTGGAGGTGAGCGAGAATGGCGTCTCAACAACTTTCGACCATGTATCGGATGCGTCGACTGCATCATATCATGCTTGTATCCATGATCGCGTTCGTGTTCACGCCACTGTTCAACTTCGGTTTTATTCACATTCGCATGTAGTGATGCATTCAATTTCACTTCAGCATCATGCAATCCGACGACGTGATTAGAATTATTTGTATCATTAACATTAACATTAACAATACTTGAATTCTCTTCAGAGTGGTGCTTGACCGAAGTTTCACTGTATAAAGAAACAGGAATTGCTAAACCTGCTCCAAAACTGCAAATAAAAACCGTAGTTGCAAACAACCCGAAATTTAAAAATGATTTTGTCATAGTTGTGCGCGTTTATAACATAATATGTGAAAATATCTTTAACTGTTTTATGTTATATTATATACAAAATGAGAGACATGTTTATATTTATTTATTTAGATGATGTTGCTAAACAAACTTATTAAAAACTAAAAACTATAAAACAAACAATAAAAATAAAACTAAAATTGATTGCAAAAAAGCGCTTAATGTTATTTTAGTTACATACATATATAGAGATATTTTGGCAGCACATCGTACCAACAAAAACGTATTCATTGAAATACATAACGATAACGACGAGCAACTATGAACAGGCGACATCAGCAACCATCAGACGCGCAATCGGGATATCGCCACAGACCACCCGGCACAGCTGATACAAGTGCCGCTGCGTCAACTCAGAAACAAAAACAGAAACAGTTGAACGAAATGATTGAAATGTATATGGCGAACGTTATGGCGTCCAATAAGAAATCGAGTGATGCACTTGAAATGGAAGTTCGGTTTGGAACGGGTGGTGTGCGAGCCATAACTCACAGAGACCATGCGAATGTCATCGAACGACTGTTGTCTGCAGGATTCAAGGCCACCAGCTCCGGAAATTATCATTTAAGAATTAATTACGAAAGCGACGTGAATGCGGAAACATCCACATCCACATCCACATCCACCTCCACTCCTCAAATTTCCAATATTCGGTTTGAAATTGACGGAATGACCAATATTCAAAACTACTGCGCTACAGACGCTTTGGACTTGGCCCATCTTAAATGCACAAAAAAAATGAACGCTCAGCAAATGGATGCGGATGGTAAGCCTGTCAAGGACGATCGTGGTCATACCACATACATTAAACCCGTCAAATTTGACGACTTCAATTTTAAAGTAAGTCTTCAGAACGAGCGAGCTATGCGGCACGAATCGGCAGAAGTTGACCCTATTATAAAGCGTTGGCCACAAATAAAAAAAACGTTTCGGCACATGAAACGAACTTCGTTCGCGCACCCCGATTCCCCCATACGATTTGATATAAGCGTGGTGAAGGAGTCGAAACGATACCCGCCACCAAATACGTGGCGGATGGAATCTACGTATACATTTGAACAGGCAAACGTCGCAGATTCCTCCCCGAAATACGAGATTGAAATTGAAATAGATAATTCTCGGATCGGACCTGGAAAGTTTGTTGACAGCGGAGAAGCGCTCGCAATTCTGGTGCGACAGGCAATAAAACTCGTGCTTTCGGGACTCCAAGGAACCAATTTTCCCGTTTCATATTACCCCGAAATTCAATCCGTCTGTAACGATTACCACTATTTGTTGCATCACTCCAACCCAGACGCGGATGAACGCGATAAACATCATCATAGGGATGATGACGATGATGCTGCTGAAGAAAAAATGCTCCGCACTTTAGAGTTGGCTGCAGGTGATTATAGGAACAAGGAAAATAAGCGACTTACGACACGAAATTTTGTTGGACCGTCATCCGTTACGTTGCAGCGATGCAATATTTCGAGCACGTTCACTCGCGATCGAACAACGGGTATTCCTAACATTCGATTCAATTATACGGTTACCGAGAAGGCCGATGGTCAGCGAAAGATGCTGTTTATAAACCGTATCGGTCGCGCGTATTTAATTGACACGGCTATGAACGTTCAATTCACGGGCATGGTGTGCAAGGACGAGAAACTGCACTGGTCGTTACTTGACGGCGAGCATATACTACATGACACACATGGTAATTTTATAAACCTGTATGCCGCATTTGATATTTATTTCGTGCGTAAAATGGATATTCGGCACCTGGCATTCGCATTTCAACACGGTGATACCGTATCAAATTCCTCGAAGTTTAGGCTCTACTTTTTGAATTTGTTTATGGTGGATGTTGACAACACGTTTCATTCTGTCGTCCCTGCGTCTGAACACGGCATAACTCCGCCGTTGCGAATGATTGCCAAAAGGTTCCGGGTTGCAAGTAAGAACGACCCAATTGAGATATTCGAATGCTGCGAGGATATTTTAGCACGAACATTCGCATATAACACGGACGGGCTCATATTTACACCGGCGGACACTGGTGTTGGAATGTCGCGCGTCGGTGGAATTGCGCCCCGAGAGCGGTCCACCTGGCCGCTCTCGTTCAAATGGAAGCCCGCGGAACACAATACGATCGACTTCTTGGTAACTACTGAAAAAAGGGAGGACCGTCATGAAATTATTCACGAAAAACCCGGAATCACAACGTGCGATGATTCGCCCGTTATCAAATATAAAACGCTTACACTTCGCGTTGGATATTCAAGTGACCGGGATAGATATTCGAATCCAATGCAAACGATGCTTGATGGTTCAGCTGTTGCTACGACTGCGCCACTTCCAGATGACCCGCCGTCAGCAGCAGCGCCATTTTACCCCACGATGCCTCCAGATACTACGGCGCACGTGTGCAATATTATTCTACAAAATGTGGATGGCGTGTATCAGATGCGCGCCGAATCCGGTGACACATTCACGGATAAATCCGTGGTAGAATTTAGATACGATATGGACCGCGAGCCCGGATTCAAGTGGGTGCCGATTAAGGTTCGACATGATAAAACGCTGGCCCGCGAACTCGGTAACTCGTTTCACGTTGCAAATGACAACTGGTTTTCCATTCACTATCCGGTAACGGAAGGCATGCTTGTATCAGAAGCCAGAATAGAAGAGGCTGTTGATCCCGGCGTATATTATCAGAAAACAGTTTCATCACATAGTGCAACTGGCAAGCGGCGACTGATTGACCTCGCATCGAGTCAACCGCTCCGCGATTTCCACAATCTTTATGTCAAACGAGAACTACTGTTTGGTGTGTGCAAACCCGGAAAAACGCTCATTGATCTCGCTGTTGGAAAGGGTGGCGACATTCAGAAATGGATTGAAGCCAAGCTGCATTTTGTGTTTGGACTCGACGTGTCGGAAGACAACATCATAAATTTGTATGACGGCGCATACGCGCGCTGCGTAAAATGCGCGGAAAAAACGCCGCTGGACAAGGGCGACAAGTTTCCTTTTATGGTGTTTGCCAGGGGCGACAGCGGTAAACTGATCCGGTCGAGGTCGCATTCTTCTGCTGCTGACAGTGGGGAAAACGCATTTATGGCGAAGAGGAGTAGTAGTGCATCAACCACTGATACCAGCATGTACAAGGCGATTGCAGACACGGTGTTCGGCGAAGGAAATCATGACCCCAAAATAGTGGGTCGCGAATTGATGAAACATCAGGGTGTTGGTCGAGACGGGTTTGATGTGTGCTCCGTGCAATTTGCTCTGCATTATTTCTGGAAGGACGTGGAAACATTGCACACGTTCATGCGAAATGTTAGCGAGTGCACTAAAGAAGGCGGGTATTTCGTAGGCACATGCTTTGACGGGCGAAGAATGTTCGACATGCTAAAAAAATACACCACAACTTATCCCATGGTATACGAAGACGATGCGCCGTCTGACAAACGACGAATTATATTGTCCGTGATGAAAAAATACGACAACGCCGAATATCATGATGATGAAACGTCCATTGGATACGCGATTGACGTTTTCCAAGAATCAATCAATTCAACACACACCGAATACCTCGTAAACATGGTGTATTTAGAACGAATTATGCGCAATTACGGCTTTGTTCTGGTCCAACGCGATGTGGCAAAGCGCGACCTGCTTCTACCCAGCGGCATGGGATCATTTAACGAATTATACGAAATGATGTGCACGGATATGTCATACAATATAAGAGGACTCGAGGGTGAAATGACCGAAACTCTCAAGACAATATCATTTATGAACAATTATTTCGCGTTTCAAAAGGTGCAACAAGTGGATGCGAAACGAGTATCCGAAGCGTTCATAAAAAATAATGGTGTTGACTTGGTAGCAGCTGAGGCGGCGATCCATGCCGCTGAGTCTGACGTTAAACCAGTGTCTGCTGTAGTGATGGAAAAGGCGCGAAAGAAGATTGATGGCGTGGACTACATGATGGACGGGCACGGGCAACTATTTAAACCGAGCGATATGAACACTTCGGTCGGAAAATTCGACGCGAAACGAAAAGAAATTAACTTCGTTAGTGAAACTCACGCACACGAACATCGAACTCAAAAGGCGGCCGTAGCGGAGAAAAAGCGGCTTAAATTGGAGGCAGATGTTCTCAAACATGCAAAAAATGCGGTTGAAGATGAAGATGTGGGTGTAGATGTAGCCCCATTAAAGTTAAACCCTAACCCCCTGAACAACCCCAAGGCAGCAGCGGAAACAAAACCGCAAGCGAAACAAAATAAGAAATCGCCGAAAAAAAGACCATCTACTGGGGACGATAATAAATGAATATAAATGAATATAATGAATATATGGAAATTACGGTTCACATTTTAGCAATTTAATTTGTCCATTTTGTTAATAACCATAAATAAATATAAAACTCATAAATCGTGAATATATAAATAAAATTAAATATTAATAAAAAATAGTTGTAGTATTATAATATATTTTTTACATATTTTTACATATTTTTACATATTTTACTCTAATTTAAATTACATTCTTACATGAAACCGCAAGAATTTTGGCTGTCGGATCCGACGGTATTGTTGCACAAGGATCACATAAGTGAACTGTGGCCTAAAAATGGAACTACATTAGAGACAAAATTGAACGCCGGTTCCCGGCTGGTTATTATTCTCTCGATTTTAGGATATCTATTCACAATGAACATCAGTTTTTTTATTATAGGATTCATTACTTTAGCCATTATCGGCGGTCTTTATAATATTAATAATTCGCATAGCAGTATAAGTCAAGCGGCATCGGCGCTTTTAAAATCGGGAGGAAAAGAAAAAGAAGGGTTTGCTGGACAAGGGCAAAATGGCGGCATGGTAAGTCAAACCGCCGGGGGAGTTGCAATTCGTGGTAATTTCACCACACCCACACCGTCAAATCCGCTGATGAACGTATTGCTGCCGGAAATAAAATACGCACCCGACCGCGCCAATGCAATGCCCGCATTTTCTCCTGATGTGGAAGCCCAGATTAATGAATCTACAAAGGCATACATTAGCAGCAATTTTGACGCCAGCTCGAGAAACACGGTTAAGCCGGTTGGACCGGATTCGGCGCTTGCGAATGCATCTGCCAGTGAGGGATCGCAACAAAACGAACAGGAGTCACGTGACATTTACAACAAATTATTTTCCAACCTGGGAGACAGTTGCGAATTCGAGCACTCCATGCGGAGCTTTTATGCCACGCCCAATACGCGCGTCGATAACGACCAGGCCGCGTTTGCAAAATTCTGTTATGGCGATATGCGATCCTGCAAAGAGGGAGACGAATTTGCCTGCAGCCGGAACAGCTCTCGCATAGGCCAGATAGTGGGAGCTTAAATGAAAAAAATTGAAATGGATTTCTGAGCACATGTATTGAGAGCAGGAATCACCAAACAACGATTACGAACTACGAACTACAACAATGTCCTACAACAAGAACAACAAGAACGGCAACACCCAAAACACCCAGCAGTCCAAAACCAATTCCGCCTACGTGCAACGCCCCCGCGAATGCAAAGTGTGTATTGATGCTGGAAAAACCCCAGAAGAATGCGCATCGCACTATGTGAAGGACCTTTCTGGAAATGTCACATGCCCCACTCTACTCAACCAGAAATGTCTTCTATGCGGAGTATGCGGACACACGGCAAGCTACTGCAAGGCTATGAAGACGACGACGACGAAAAAGTCTCAATCTCAGCCCCAAACCCAAACCCCAACTCAACAGTCACAATCCAAATCAAAAGCAATGGAACGTCCGACTTGCTCGAACAAATACGCGATCCTCGGAATGCTTGAAATCCAAGCGGAACAAGTCAAAGAACAACTCGCTGCCGCATTTCCACCGCTTGAACCCAAACCACAGTATTTGCGCCCATCTACTGCTGGAATTCAATCAACCTCAGCATCAACAACATCTGCAATTTCAACCTGGGCAAACCGACTCAAAAGTCCCCCTTCACCTGTTTCACAGCAACCCGAACAGCAGCGCCGCAAACCCACAAAGCCGGTCGCAATTGCAGTCTCGTGGGCTGACTACTAAGAAACATCAAAACCAACCCCAAAACAAAACCAAAAAAACCAACAAAACTAAAGGACCCTCGGTGGTAGAGGGAAGAGGGATACTTAAGCCCTCATTTTTTATTTTTTATTCAGAATCATTCAGAATCATTCAGAATAATTCGGATTCATTCAAAAACCAAGAATCATTAGAATTATTATAATATAAATTTAATATTAATATTATAAATTATTATATACAAGTAAATACAAATACACAAACAACTAAATAATAAACAATAAAGAATGTCGTTCTCATTTGATAATCTCTCGCGCATTGGAAATGACAATATTGATTTGAGCCAGCGCAATGTTCAGAATTTGAATTTAGCGAATTACAACTTATTGAACTTCTTCGCATCGGATTGCACAATGGCGCGCCCTATTGATTTCGCCACTTCGCAACCCAACGTGTTTTACAACGGGTCTCACCAGGTCGGTATTGGTGGCTGCAATATTGATACCAATTCCAAACTCACGATTGGAAGCGAAAATACGTATAATAAGGATAAATTGAGTTTGAATGAACGCCCTTACAAGACCGTTCCCTATTTAGGAAAGGGGAAGGTGAACCCCGTTTTGGAATCACAACTGATGCAGGGTGATAATTTCACGAACCGCAAGAGCGCCAACATGCTGAGCGAGCAGTGCTATATGTCGTATTCCAACACACCACTTATCCCGTCGCTGGAGGCAACCCTCAACAATTCGGCAAACTTTGTAGAAGGTGCGGCTGTTGATGGATGGGTTCGCGGTGGAGTTCCTGTTCGCCAACTTACCCGCGATATTAACCAACAGCATCATTAAACCATATTAAACAAACCCATATTAAACCATATTTTAGTAATATATTATTAGTAGATCGTTAGATCTACAATTTGACGCGTTTGGATTTTGATTTGGAATTATTTCGAATGGTGGTCTTTCTATTTCCTCTATTTCCCCCAAACCGAATCAAATGGTCGCAATTCTTTTTTGAGCACTTGTTCTGTTTGTCGTCCATCGTTTTTAACCGCGACCCATTGTAATGATTCGTTGCGCATGCAGAGTGAGCCTGAATGGCTTGATTGGATGGATAATTCTTTACCGCCGCCAGCGAACACTTGCGTTTCAGTGTTTGCATGTAAGTAGCGCGTTCCTTTTCCATTACTTTATTGGGTGTGCATTTGGTGTCCAGACATTGCATGTATGTTAGTGGCATTGTATGATAATTTATCGTATAATATAATGTTTTTATTTTATTTTATTGTTATTTTTTTACAAATTTACTTTTTACCGTGCTCGAATGTCCATACTTATATTTTTTCCTGGACTGGTTTGCCAAAATGAATGCCTTCCCTTTATGATTGCATCCATTTTTAATAATATCGTAATCAACTGCAGCAGCTTTTCCGGCGGTTATAGAACTTGCCAGCCGCGCTAAACCCCACGACTGAGGTGTTTGGTTTGGTCTTGAACCGGATGAATAATAAGCCCCCGCTCCCTTGTTCACAATCTTCCTCAGCGCTGATGTAGAACAACCCGTTTTTAAGGACAATTCGCGACTTGGTGTAATATTGCGAATACCGTATATTTTACTGGCATGCATCAAGTGTTTCGATTTAATACTTTTATAGGATGGCACCTGCTTACGGTTAAAATACTTATTTTTCTTATACATGGTTCTGGATTTCACCAACATTTTGAGTTGACTTCGCTTATCGCGCCTCGTTAGAATATTGGGAACATATCTGGTTGGAAATTGTATAACGTTCATAGCTGTTAGTTTAGGTTTTTAGTTATCTTATTACTATTATTATTTTACTATATTACTATATGTATTTAAAAGAAAATGGTTGTATCACATAAAAATCATAAAATATAAAATGTTAATCCAAATTAGATGCAACAATGTATGGTCGCATGCAAATCCCGACTATTGTGAAGCCTTTCGGAATTATAAGAACAGGCCGCTATATCACAGAGAGGAACCGGTTACTACGGGGACCTTAACGGTTTATCGAACGAATGATGATGTTTACTTGCCAACGTATATCCGGGACAGCAGTGCCGCCGACGCCATTTACCCAATTGTGGATTTTGAAGACGTCTGCGTATTTTTAGTTGATGCCAATCCAAGTGATTGGCACCCCGGGCGCAACTACCAAATTTGGGCTTATTACGATTTTATGTATGATAACAAATCGCGAATAACATACGCTTCTAAATATTCGACATATCTCGCCTATCCTGCAAACACGCGTGCGTCCGATGTGGTTGAAATTGACATTGACGGATTACCACCGAACATTATTTTCAGCATTTCTCGAAACGACAACAACAGCGTTTATTATGAGAGAAACGACGGGAGCGGTGCACGAGTCCGTATTTGCGACAATCATGCTGCTCGAATTGGATACCGCGGATATTATGCGAGGATGACCAGCGATATCGACTTTGTTTTTGGCGGGATTGTAAGTATCGACGGGTTGGAAATACCGCAGTCCATCACGTTAGAAAAGACGGACACTGAAGATGACCAATGTATAATGTGCTATTCAAATAAGAAGAATTTGCGGTTTTTACCGTGCGCACATCTTATAATGTGTTCGGCGTGTTATAATATGCTTCAAAAAAAGAAGGAATGTCCAGTGTGTAAGGGGTGTATCGCTTCACTCGGATTGTAATTAATAGCCGTAGCCGCGCGCGCCAACACGTGAAAATAAAATTGAAACAAAATTACAGTAAGTAAGTGTCAGTGTCAGTGTCAGTGAATTCAGAAAAGAAGTGAAATACCGGAAATGACAGAGACTGGACAAACGTTATGCACAAGATATGAAGCCATCGTGTATGCGAATGGAACATGCTATATTGGAGACACGGTGACAACGTCAGACGGAACCGTTATGAAACATGGATTCGGGCATCTGACGACTGCTGCCAAGGTATTTGACCCGGTTACAGGCAGGCATCTGACAATGACCGAAGCCAATGCAAGCTCTGCAAAATGGACGGAAATGGAAGGTGAATGGTTAAACGACGAACCGCATGGTCACTGCGTCCTCAGGGAACACAGCGGTGGCGCAGACCCGATTGTAGTGTATGACGGAGAGTGGATTATGGGATTCATGTATATGTGAATGTCGTGAATGTCGTGAATGTCGTGAAAATAAAATTGAAGAAGTATTTCATCGTCCTTTTTAACAAGTAGTGCGCCGAACAATATGAACCTTTTCATACTATCATTGATTCCCAAAGAAATTGCGGAAGCAATGATGGACAAACACATTTCCAAAATCATTCTGGAGGCGGTGCAAATGCTCTGCACTGCCAAACGCGTAGTTGACCCAGATGCTCAAGAAAACGAGCAGCTTTATAAGCTGGCGCATTTGAATCACCCCGTGACAATCTGGTGCAGGACAACCCGTGCCAATTTCGTCTGGACACTTGATCTCATTGACGAGATGCACAAGGAGTGGAAATATAGATACGGACACCCAGAAACAAAAGTGCACAAATCATACACAGTGGCCCAACTTCTTCGCAACCATATTCCAGTCGAAAGCGCATTCATCTTGCCAGAATGCAATCGCGTTACACCATTTGCACTTGCAATGCCGGACGAATACAAATCACCCGACGGAGATGCAGTTGCATCTTACCGCGCATACTACATGTCACCCGAAAAACAGAAAATCGCATCCTGGAAGAAATTGCGTGGACCCCCTGCGTGGTATTTGCATACGTCCGCGCATACGTCGACACTTGTATCCGTATCATCATCCATATCCATACACTGAATAAATAAAATAATAAATAAAATAATGGAATAATCTCATGATTTTGGGGCGATGTTCATATTTTTTATATGGAATATTATACATATAAGATATATACAGAGATATATACAATTAAATTAAATAGGATTAAATAGAGTATGAGTATAAGAAGGTATAGCGATTACAATTCATATTTAGCAAGGCTGAAATATGTTAATTTAGGTAATTATTTATCAGACAAGCAGTTCAGTATACTGGATGCGCGTATAAATACAGTTCAGACCGAAGTGACTGATAATTATTTAAAAAAAACCGAATCTGTTTACCTATCGATAACACCAAATTTAAGGGAAATTAGTCTCGATAGCATGACCACCATAATTTCCAAACCGGTCGACCTGACAACGAACTTTTTTTCAATTTTCAAATTGCCTGCAAATGATTCAATTCCCAATGGCACATTGAAAACAATAATAAACACGTGCGACATTTCACAAACCAAGCGACTTTATATTTATTCCGTCAACACGACAACCAATACCGGCGGGTTTAGCGGCACGTTTAATTGTTACGTGGTTCCTTGTTTAGGTGATACAATAGAGTTGTGTTGGATTTCTAACCATAATAGTTGGGCAGTTAAACGATGCGGTGGATACTTTATCAATTATAACTTATAGTATGAGTATGATTATATTAGTATATCTGTGGCAGGTTGGCAGGTGCGTCAAAACTCGAGAATCGTGGAAATAATATATAATATATAATATAGGAATTGTAAAATTAGGTTTATAAAAAAATGTAAAAATATAATTTGTTAGCACAATATATAAACAACAAACAAAAAACAA
>Ga0214919_10000975_pt1 | contig 48491 bp, 45 predicted proteins | sample LL1503_MetaG_FD_177994 | JGI IMG/M metagenome (GOLD analysis project Ga0214919, IMG submission 177994) | Freshwater microbial communities from Lake Lanier, Atlanta, Georgia, United States - LL-1503 | ecosystem: Environmental > Aquatic > Freshwater > Lake | place: USA: Georgia | collected...
TTTTTCACCATTGAAAACGTGGATGTGGTGGACGACAAGCACATCATTGTTGGAAACGACAACAACTTGCCGTTCTCCTCATCACGCGACCCCAACAAGGCAGACGACAATGAATTTATTCTGTTGGAAGTAGAGTCCTTGCTACGGGCACGATAAGCTAGAAACGCCTTGAAAAGAAGCCACTGATATTACTGTCAGTGGCTTCTTTATACATACGAATCGATTATTAGCTATCGGTAATTCTGGACTTTTATTGGTTCCTGTCCGTCTTCAAATGGTTTGAGACAGATGGGCTAATTTCTTAAAGGTGAAATTGGCTCATTGCGGCTTCACAGATCAGCGGTAATCATCTTAACCATCAATTACATACCGACCCTTCACATTCTTTTCAAAAATTTATATATACCCCCGCCCAATGCAATTCAAAAGCAAAGGGGGGCCTTCCGCAGGCACATCGTCTGAGCAAAATAGTATGCAAAGGCTTACGGGGGTCCCATCGTCTAAAAGTGACTGTACGGGGTGGGTGGAGTCTGGCTGGGCTGGAGTTTGCAAGGGGTGGATGTCGATTCAACTTAATATGGGCTGAGTGACTTGGCAGTAGTAAACTCACCAAGTTGCACCAAAGCTCAATAAAACGACATGAAACCACCAAATGTCGGTATTTATGTCGGTACTTTAATTTATAAAAATTAAAAGTCCTTGCATTTATTGGCCTTCAAGGCAGTTTGCGATTCCTGTCGGAGCACCAGATTTTGTGCTCGATTGATGTTACTTAGCATCCACCAATGACTTGATATTCAGCAAAGTGAACTCGTTACTGTCGGGCTTCCCCAACGTTCTTCCAGAGGAATACGGGAAGTTGTTGTCATTGACAACGACGATGTGATTCGCATCCACAACAGCCAGACCCTCAGGCCCAAGGTGCGGAAGCACGAAGTTTTCCTCGTTAGGTCCTATCTTGGCAAGACGTTGAGGGTTCGCAATTTTGGTTAGATCGATGAATGCCACTTTTTTCACAAACCCATCAGCGTCAGTTTGAGCAAAATCAATTTTGTAGACGCGTTTGAATTTGGCGGGACGGGTAAAACAATCAGTGCGAGGTTCATCCTTGCAAAGGATGCCAGACCCCTCGGTTGTATCGTCGCGCTCTATCACGAGTCCCGTAGTTGAACTGAGCATTTGAAAATCTGATGCAACATTTCCAACTTCTTCAAATGAGTATTTCCACATGCGAGTGCCATACGATTTACTGGCAACATCAAGTTCCAAAATGCGTGTGTAAGGTTTACCTTGATGTGTTTCTTGTGACTTGGTCGTGGTATCCCACAAAGGCCATTCAAACATGGGGTACAAAGTTTTGCCGTCAATCGATTTGGCCATCGGTTCAAATCCCCCGGACCGTCTCACTTCAAAATTAGCTTCACCAGGGTAGTTGGGCAAGCGACCGTTCATGTAGTGATCTGGGCTGCGATAAGACTTATTGCCCACCACAGTTTCAATCACGCCTAGAACTTTGCCTTGGGGTGTCACCCTTAAAACATAGGGACCAAATTCATCGCCAATCCACCACTCATCTCCGACGACTTGGATTGACTCTGGATCAAAGTCAATGCCTGTTAAAAATCGTTGCTCGGTTGCTTCGTTTTGTATCGCAAAGGGAACCTTGCGATCTGGGTCTCGCAAGAACGTGGTTTTGAGTCGATTGACTTCACCCTTGCTCCAATTTGCTTTCACGTGATGAACCATTAAAAGGGCATCTTGAGAGTTGAGCTTGTTTCCAAAACCGTTGTCAGTCAGAACGATGAATTCATCATTGCCAATAGAAACAATGCCAGAAAAACCTTGAACGGATTGGCCTTTGATGGGCAAACTACCACCTGATTTGCGAGGGTATTTCGGATCTCCCACAAATGTGATTCCATCAATGCTTCCCAGTGCTTCTTTGCGCTGTCGATTTGCAGCATTGAATTTACCGGCAGTTTCAAAGAATGGGCCTGCGCTTTTTGGAGCGCTAACCGTGGCGCTGAAACTGAGCGATGCATGACCGGCTAAAGTCGCAGTGACTTCAGTTTGTGCAAATGCATGCGCCAATGAAAATACAAACAGGCACGCACTGATCCGTTGAAGGCACTGTCTTTTAGCAGAATACATAGAGTCTCTTTGAATGTACGAAAAGGTCAATTTACATTTCAATTGTTAAAGTTAGATGACGGGTGCCAGGTGTCACCTTCAATACTTTGATGTCAAAAATTCATTATTTCTTAATCTCTCTGTCATCGTGGGCATTTAGATTGGTTGCTTCATCATTTAAAAGATTTCCATGAGCTTGATTACCAACAACCGGCGTGACTTCATCATCAAAATTGCCTCTATTTCAGGGGTATTAACCAGCGGCTCCCTGCTTTCTGCATGTGGTGACAACAGCGATGGCCCGATGCTTCAGTTCAACTACGGCGTCGCCAGCGGTGACCCCTTGACTGACCGCGTGATTCTTTGGACTCATGCCAAATATGCAGGCTTCTCGGACTCAGTTTTATTGACCTATCAAGTGGCCACTGATGCTACTTTTACATCCATTGTCAGTACCGGCAGCGTCACCGCCAGCGAAAGTACTGGCTTCACCGCCAAAGTCGATGCCACCGGCTTGACCGCTGGTAGCGAATACCATTTCCGCTTTATCAGAGACAAATGGATCTCTCCCGTCGGCGTCACGCGGACGCTGCCTGCCACGAACGTGACCAGCGTGAAATTTGCAGTTTTCTCATGCACGCTTTATTCGGCTGGCTATTTCAATGCCTACGATGCAGCGCTCAAATCGGGCGCTCAATATGCAGTTCACCTTGGCGACTACATCTATGAATATGGATCTGATCCAGCAAAGTTCGGTAACAGCGATGCTGTAAAGTTGGGTCGCGTCACAGCACCTGCCAATGACATTGTGAGTTTAGAAGACTACCGAACTCGTTATGCGCTTTACCGCACCGACCCTAATTTGAAGGCACTTCACGCTGCCATGCCATGGATCACAGTTTGGGACGACCACGAATTTACAAACAATTCGTGGGTTGATGGTGCAGAAAATCACAACAGCGCAACGCAGGGCCCCTGGAGTGCACGCAAGGCAATTGCTGCTCGTGTCTATCATGAGTGGATGCCCATCCGCACGCAAGACACAGCCAACTTGCTCAAAATTTACCGTCGTTTTGACTTCGGCAACATCTTCAGTTTGCACATGGTCGACACCCGCATTGAAGGTCGCGACAAACAATACGATGCCTATGGTGATGCAGACGGCGGCATTACCCGCTACGTCACTGCGCTGACCACCGGCACAGACGCAACCCACCGAATGATGAGCACAACGCAGCAGGCTTGGCTCACCAATGGCATGGCTGCATCAACTGCCACCTGGCAAATCATGGGCAACCAAGACATCATGGCGCGCATGTGGTTTCCAGCCAACGTTCTTCAAGCTCAGGCCTTGGCATTTGCCAGCCCGACACCCCCGAATCTTCAAGCTGTCAGCACAGCCATTTCAAGCTTTTTGACTGCCAAAGGGACCAGAGCAGCCTATGGCCAAGGCGCATTGACTGCCACACAAGTCGCGTTGCTTGATAAGGCCAGCAACCCCCGATTGCCCTACAACCTTGACTCTTGGGATGGCTATCCAATCCAGCGCGAAACCATCCTTCAAACGATCAAAGCACAAGGGAAAAAGTTCATAACCCTTTCAGGTGATTCGCACAATGGTTGGTTCACGAACCTCACCACACTTGCTGGCGACAAAGTAGGTGTGGAGTTTGCTGGCTCGTCTGTGACTTCCCCAGGTTTTGAAAGTGCAGGCTTAGGTGGCTTAGCGAGCTCGCTTGACGGCACCGCGGTTGTGACGGGCGGGCACGGTCTGGGTTTGGGTCTTGTAGACGATTTGAACTACGTAGACACCATTCGCCGGGGCTACTTGCTGATGACCGCCACTGCGGCTTCTATCAAGGGTGAGTTTGTTTATGTGGACACCATCCAGTCGACAACTTACACAGCGACTACTGGCAAAACGGTCACTGTGAATGCAGCAGACATGACCGTCAAATACTCCTAACAAGCCTTCTTCAGTCCGCTGATATCTTCTCGCAGAGCTTGAGCCCAAGCTCTGCGGTCTCTGCCGTCGGCTGTTTGCAGTTCACCAAAATTAACCACGGCCTTCAGGTTTTGAGCATTCAGCGTGCTCCAAATAGATTGCACCAAGGTGTCATCCCCCACGAACTTGGCTGCCATTGAAATTTGATGCGTCGTTGCATCAACGAACTGAAGGGCCAAAGTTTGAATGGGCGCATTGGCCTCAATGGCCGACTGAATGAGATTGGCGTGAAAAGGCAGAAGATCAATTCCATCACCCGTGGTGCCCTCAGGAAAAACTGCCAGCACATCCCCATCCTTCAAAGCGCAGGCCATTTCCTTCACCATGCGCAGAGCATCTTTGCGATTTTCACGTTCAATGTACAAAGTGCCAGCGCCTGTGGCCAGAGTTCCAATCAACGGCCATTCTCTCAATTCTGATTTGGCCACAAACCTGCAATGTCGTGTGGCATGGATGACCAGAATGTCCAACCAAGAAATGTGATTGCACACCAACAAGGCCGGGCCCACGACAACAGGCCGACCCCGCACCTCCAAATCAATTTCCCAAACTCGCAGGAGCTGCATGGCCCAAGCCTGCACTCGCGCTTCGCGTTGTAGCGGTGTCAGCTGAGGAAAGCGGAAATAAATAACGACCCACCCCATCAGCACGTGCCAAATTCCTCGCAGCAATTTGAAGGCGACGAGCATCTTCAGGCTTGATAGGCGACTTGTCCGTGAACCAATGTGCAGCGGACTCGGCCGGGCAAGTCGTAACCAGAAAACGGTGTGAACTTGCCTTGACTGCGAAGGTTCTCAGCCGTCACTTGCCAATGGGCTTCGGGGTCCAAGATGCACACGTCGGCTTGCGCACCCACTTTCAGTTGGCCCAAGTCTTTGCCCAGCACGCGTGCTGCTTCATAGGTGATGGTGGCAATGGCGCGCGACAAAGGTACTTTGCTGTCTTGCGACCACTTAAGGGCTAAGCTGAGCAACAACTCTAGACCTGTGGCACCAGGTTCTGCCTCTGCAAAGGGCAAAGCTTTTTCATCTTCACTCACCGGGCTGTGGTCTGATACCAAAGCGTCGATGGTGCCATCGGCCAAGGCCTCGCGGAGTGCATCGCGATCGCGCTGTTGGCGCAGGGGGGGCGATACCCGCGCACGGCTGTCAAAGTAACCCACATCGGCATCGGTGAGGTGCAAAGAGTTGATGCTGACATCGCATGTGATAGGCAAACCATCCGCTTTGGCTTGGCGCACCAAGGCCACACCCGCGGCGCTGCTGATACGGCACAAATGCACATGAGCTTTGATGCTCTTGAGCAATTCAAAGATGGTGTGCAGTGCAATGGTCTCTGCCACTACCGGTACGCCCGACAAGCCCATCCGAGTCGCTAACGGGCCGCTGGCCGCCACACCTTTGCCCAAATGCAACTCTTGCGGACGCAACCACACGGTGTAGCCAAATGAATTGGCATATTGCAAGGCACGTTGCAACACTTGCGTATTTTCTAAAGCCACTTCGGCTTGACTGAAACCGACACAACCTGCTTCCGAGAGTTGAACCATTTCCGTCAAGATTTCGCCCTTCAAACCGCGCGTCAATGCGCCCAGAGGCATTACGTGAGAACGGTTAAGTTTTTCGGCTTTGAAGCGCAACATTTCCACTAGCCCAGGCTCGTCAAGCACGGGGTCGGTATCGGGTGGGCACACCAAGCTGGTCACTCCACCCGCCACGGCGGCGGCCAACTCTGAATCGAGCATGCCTTCGTGTTCATGGCCTGGCTCTTTCAAGCGAACAGACAAATCGACCAAGCCGGGCATCACGATGCAGCCATTGGCATCGATGGTTTTTTGCGCTTGAAAGCCTTCAGGCGCTTTGCCGATGGCCACAATTTTGCCAGCAGCAATGGCCACATCGGCAACGCCATCCGTTTTACTTTTCGGGTCCATCACCCGGCCACCTTGAATCAAAATTTTCATGGTCTTTGTTCTTTCTTTTTCTTCTCGTTCACTTTGATTTTTCTGCGATCCCTAGGCATCGTTACCGGCCACGATGCTCATGACCGCCATGCGCACCGCAATGCCAAAAGTCACTTGCGGCAAGATCACACTTTGCGGACCGTCCACCACAGCCGAGTCGATTTCTACACCGCGATTGATCGGGCCTGGGTGCATCACAATGGCATCGGGTTTGGCCAGTTGCAGTTTTTCTGGCGTCAAGCCAAAGCGCTTGAAGTACTCTTGACTGGATGGCAGCAAAGCACCACTCATGCGCTCGTTTTGCATGCGCAATGTAATGACCACATCGCAGTCTTTGATGCCTTCTTCTAAATTGTGGAAGACCTTCACACCCATTTGCGACATGTCGGAAGGTACCAAAGTTTGGGGGCCTACCACACGAACCTCGGCGCAACCCAAGGTGGTCAGCGCATGAATATCTGAGCGCGCCACGCGTGAGTGCAAGACGTCACCCACAATGGCCACGGTCAGGTTACTGAAGTCTTTTTTGTAGTGGCGAATGGTGTACATGTCCAGCAAACCCTGAGTCGGATGTGCATGGCGGCCGTCACCCGCATTGACCACGTGCACATGGGGTGCAACGTGCTGCGCAATGAGGTAAGGCGCTCCCGACTCGGAGTGACGAACCACAAAAATATCGGCCGCCATGGCCGACAAGTTGGCGATGGTGTCTAGCAGCGATTCGCCCTTGGAGGCTGATGATCGTGCGATGTCAAGGTTGATCACATCAGCCGAAAGCCGAGTGGCCGCAATTTCAAAAGTGGTGCGGGTGCGGGTGCTGTTTTCAAAGAACAAATTGAACACACTCTTGCCCCGCAACAAAGGCACCTTCTTCACTTCTCGGTCACTGACGCTGACAAAGTTGCCCGCGGTGTCCAGAATGTGCGTAAGCATGTCGCGCGACAAACCCTCGGTAGATAACAGGTGAATCAGTTCGCCGTTCTTGTTAAGTTGGGGGTTGCGTTTGTAGAGCATTGTTATTTTTTTCCTACTGAACTTGAGTCTTCTTGCGAGTGCACTTCAAAGCTGAACTCGCCATTGTCTAAGCGAGCCAGCGCCAGCGACTGCGTATCTGGCAAAGCGACGCGTGCGGCGGCATAGTCAGCCTGAATGGGCAACTGACGGCCACCGCGGTCCACCAATACAGCCAGTCGCACGTTGGCGGGACGGCCGTAGTCAAACAATTCGTTGATGACGGCGCGAATGGTACGGCCGGTGTAAAGCACATCGTCCAAGATGAGCACATCAGCACCCTGGATTTCAAACGGCAAGCTGGTTTGTCCACCGGATGACAAGCCGCGTTGCGCGAAATCATCGCGGTGCATGGCAGAGGAAATGCTGCCATGCTTTCCGCTCAAACTCAGGTCCTTTTGCAGCCGCTCGGCCAACCATGCGCCACCCGAAGTGATGCCCACCAAACGGGTTTCGGAGGTGCACATCGATCGCACACCACGCAAGAGTTCGCTGTACAGCGCCTCTGCATTCAAAGCCAATGCACTCAAGGCAGACTCCTTAAAAATTGTTCCAAAATAATGCAAGCAGACGCTGCGTCGGCATCTTTTGCGCCATTTGAGATGGCTTCCGTGGTGCTGTAACGCTCATCAACTTCATAAACATTCAAGCCAAATCGACCACGCAATTGGCGCGCAAACTTCTGCGCGCGCAAGGTGTTCTCGTGCGATGCGCCATCGGGATGAAAGGGGACACCCACCACCAGCGCATCGGGCGTCCATTCTTTGATGCGTTTTTCAATGAGCGTGAAACGTGCGTCACCTTCGGCCATCACAGTGGCTTGCGGCGTGGCTTGCTTTAGCATCCGGTTTCCCACCGCGACACCGGTGCGCTTGAGCCCAAAATCAAAAGCCAAAAAACTCTGCTGCGACGCAGGCACAGTGAGCGCCTGGTCTAGACTCATGCGTGGCCCGCCTCAGACGACAGCATCCAGGGCTGCTGTAAGCCTAAAAGTGCCATCGCTTTTTCATAGCGCTGCTCAATAGGTGTGTCAAAAATAACGGCGGGATCGGCCTCTACGGTGAGCCAACTGTTTTCACCAATTTCAGATTCCAATTGACCTTCGCCCCAAGAGGCGTAACCCAATGTGACCAACACGCGCTTAGGTCCCGAGCCATTGGCCATGGCTTCCAACACATCTTTGGAGGTGGTCATCGCAAGGCCGCCTGGCACGCTCAAGGTGGATGCATAGATCGAATTGCTTTTGGCAGAGGAGTCTTGAGACGCTGACGTTTCTGACTTTTCAGAATTGACAGAGTCTTCTTCCAACATGGGGTCGTGCAGCACAAAGCCGCGCTCTGTTTGGACCGGACCGCCATGCAATACATTGGCTTTCAAAAGATCTTCACGGCTCAGGGGAAGCTCGACTTTGTCGAACAAATGCTTCAAACTGAGTTCGCCAGGCTTGTTGATGATCAGGCCCATAGCGCCGCGCTCTGAGTGCTCGCACAAATAAACCACACTCTTGGCAAAAGTAGGGTCCTCCAAACCGGGCATGGCAATCAAAAAATGATGCGAAAGCTGAGTAGAGGCAAAATCTGCAGACATGTTCCAATTTTAACGGCCTACAACCCATGCACAAACCCTTTTCTACCGGCTTGGTCTGGTTTCGACGCGATTTACGGGTGGCAGACAACGCCGCGCTGTTTCACGCACTCAAAAACTGCAACAAAGTACATTGCGTTTTTGTCTTTGACACCGAAATTCTTCAACATCTGCCTACCCAAGACCGCAGGGTGGCTTTCATTCGGGAGTCTTTGGTTGAATTGGACCAATTACTTCGCGCCAGCGCGCTCCAAGCTGGGGCTGACGCCCAATTGGCCCCACAACTGGGCCTGATTGTTCTTCACGGCAAGTCCCTCAAAGAAATTCCCCACTTGGCCAAGCAATTAGAGGCGCAAGCCGTCTTTGCCAACCACGACGACGAGCCCGACGCCCTCAGCCGCGACGCCCAAGTGCGGGGCGCCTTGGCCAACGCCGGCATTGCCCTGCATACCTACAAAGACCATGTGGTCTTTGAGCGCCAAGAGGTGCTCACTTTGGCAGGCAACCCCTACACCGTGTTCACCCCTTACAAAAATGCCTGGCTGAAGAAGGTCCAGCCTCAAGATTTAGCCCCTTACCCCGTGGCCGAGCATGCTTCAGCCTTGGTGCCTAGGCCCGCACCACACTGTTTGCCCGTTCCCACCCTGCCCGACATCGACTTTGAAACAGTTGATTTGAAAGCACTCCACTACAAATTGGGGGTTTCAGGGGCGCAGGCTTTGTTTGAAGACTTTCTACACCGCATAGATCGCTACCAAGAAACACGCAATTTCCCCGCTGTCAAAGGTCCCAGTTACTTGAGCGTGCATTTGCGTTTTGGCACCCTCTCCATTCGACAATTGGCTCTGGAAGCTTGGCGTCGTTACAAAACCAGCGAAGGCGCAAGCGTGTGGCTGTCCGAACTTATTTGGCGCGATTTTTATGCCCAAATATTGGCCAACTTCCCCCACGTGGCCGAGCGCAGTTTTAAATCAGAATACGACGCTATTCATTGGGACCATGGACCCCATGGCAAAGCGCTGTTTGCCGCTTGGTGTGAAGGCCGAACAGGCTACCCACTGGTGGACGCTGCCATGGCGCAAATTAACCAAACCGGCTACATGCACAATCGCTTGCGCATGGTGGTGGCATCCTTTCTCACCAAAGACCTCGGGGTCGATTGGCGCTGGGGCGAAAAATACTTTGCCCAACACCTCATTGACTTTGATTTGTCGGCCAACAACGGGGGCTGGCAATGGGCCAGTTCCAGTGGGTGCGATGCACAGCCCTATTTTCGGATTTTCAACCCTGTCACGCAAAGTGAAAAGTTTGATCCCGATGGGAAATTCATCAAGCGCTATTTGCCGCAGCTGGCAGGCCTCGACGCGGCGGACATCCATGCACCTTGGGAAGCGAAGCCGCTGGCATTGCAAGCCGCTGGCATTGCTTTAGGCAAAGACTACCCCCTGCCCGTGGTTAACCATGCTGAGGCCAGGGAGAAAACCTTGGCACGCTACGCCGTGGTTAAAAAAGCAGCTTGAGGTTCCCCTCTGCGGCTGCCAGTGGCCTGCTTAGATGGCCACCATTTCAAAGTCTTCTTTGCGCGCGCCGCATTCTGGACAAGTCCAATTCATGGGCACATCGGCCCAAGCGGTGCCAGGGGCAATGCCGTCTTCAGGGGAACCCGTGGCCTCGTCGTAAATCCAGCCGCAAATTAAGCACATCCAAGTTTTTGTATCAGTCACAGTGTGTCACCAGTGTCGAATAGAATGAAAAGATTGTATCGGGCTTCACTGTAACTCATGACCACTACATTTCCGCCGTCAGACCTGCCAGAGGATGCCCTCGAAAACGAAGAAGAAGCCACCATTGCTTGCGTTTTGGTGTTCAATGCCAGCGATCCCAGTGGGGCCAGCGGGATCAGTGCTGATGTCTTGGCCATTGCCTCCGTGGGCGCTCATGCGCTGCCCGTTCTCACGGGCGCCTACGCCCGAGATTCAGCGCAAATTTTTGACTTCTTTCCTTTCGATGAAGAAGCCGTGGGAGATCAGGCGCGGGCTGTTTTAGAAGACATTCCCCCGCAAGTGATCAAAGTAGGATTTGCAGGCAGTGCTGAAAATATCAGCATCATCGCCGAGCTCACAGCCGACTACGATGGCGTTCCGGTGGTGGCCTACATGCCCAATTTATCTTGGTGGGAAGACGATCAAATCGATCAATACCTCGACGCCTTTCGCGAACTGCTGCTGCCACAAACCAGCATCTTGGTGGGCCATCACAGCACCTTGCGCCGCTGGCTTTTACCCGATTGGTCCAGCGAAAAAAATCCGGGGCCGCGCGACATTGCCAAGGCTGCGTCCGAGTTGGGTGTCCCCTACACACTGGTCACGGGTATCACAGCCAATGACCAGCACATCGACAATGTTTTGGCCACTCCCGAAACCGTGGTTGGCCATGAAAAATTTGAGCGCATTGAAGCTGTTTTCAGTGGTGCAGGCGAAACACTTTCTGCTGCTCTGGCCGCTTTAATTGCCACAGGGCTTGATTTATCATCAGCCGCCAGCGAAGCATTGCACTATCTAGACCGTTGCCTAGACGAGGGCTTTCGCCCTGGCATGGGCAAGGTGATTCCCGACCGACTGTTTTGGGCCCTGCCAGATGCCGAGGACGATGAAACCGAAGCCGAGGGCCCAGACATGAATGCCGATTTTTTTGAAATGTCGATCAATGAAACCAAACACTGACCTCAACGAAACCTTGTTCGAACGCGCTCGCAATGTCATCCCTGGCGGCGTCAATTCTCCCGTGCGCGCCTTTCGCGCGGTAGGCGGTACACCCCGTTTTGTCAAACGCGCAGAAGGGGCTTATTTTTGGGACGCCAACGGCCAAAAATACATCGATTACATCGGCTCGTGGGGTCCCATGATTTTGGGTCACGGCCACCCTGCGGTTTTAGAAGCGGTGCAAAAAGCGGCACTTGATGGTTTTTCTTTTGGCGCCCCTACCGAGCGGGAGGTAGAGTTGGTCGAAGCGTTGATCAAACTGGTGCCCTCCATGGAAATGGTGCGATTGGTCAGCTCGGGCACCGAAGCTGGAATGAGTGCATTGCGCTTGGCGCGAGGTGCCACAGGTCGAAGCAAGTTCATCAAGTTTGAAGGCTGTTACCACGGCCATGCCGATGCCCTGCTGGTCAAAGCCGGTTCAGGCTTGGCCACTTTTGGCAACCCCACCAGCGCTGGCGTGCCACCCGAGGTGGTGCAACACACCTTGGTACTGGAATACAACAATATCGAACAACTGGAAGAAGCTTTCAAAATTCATGGCAAGGAATTGGCCTGCATCATGATCGAGCCGATTGCTGGCAATATGAACTTTGTACGCGCCAGTTTGCCCTTCATGAAACGCTGCCGCGAACTGTGCAGCCAATACGGCGCGCTGTTGGTGTTTGACGAAGTGATGACCGGTTGCCGCGTGGCGCTCGGCAGCGCGCAAAGTGTTTACGCCAAGAGCATTCCTGGCTTTGAACCCGACATGACCGTTATGGGCAAAGTCATTGGGGGTGGCATGCCTTTGGCGGCCTTTGGTGGCAAGAGCGCTGTCATGGCGCAACTTGCCCCTTTGGGCCCTGTCTACCAAGCCGGCACACTCAGTGGCAACCCTGTAGCCACCGCATGTGGTTTGGCCACTTTGAATGAAATCAGCAAGCCTGGTTTCTTTGATGCTTTGAGCGCCACCACACGCTCACTTGTGGAGGGTCTGACGGCCGCCGCTGCCGCTGAGGGCGTCCCTTTTGCAGGCGATTGCGAAGGTGGCATGTTTGGCTTCTTCTTGTTGCCCACATTGCCCAACAACTACCCGCAAGTTATGAAAACTGACAGTCCCAAGTTCAACACCTTGTTCCACGGCTTGCTAGACCGCGGTGTTTACATAGCCCCCGCGCTTTACGAAGCTGGCTTTGTGAGCGGTGCACACAGCGCGCAAGACATTGCCGACACTGTCAGCGCAGCGCGCGAAATTTTCAAAACGCTCTAATTCATTGAACTTAATGGCGGAAGTGCCGCACCCCCGAAAACACCATGGCCACGCCGCGTTCATCGGCAGCGGCAATCACTTCGGGGTCGCGCAGAGAGCCGCCCGGTTGAATGATGCAATTGGCGCCGGCATCTACCACCACGTCTAGGCCATCGCGAAAAGGGAAGAAGGCATCGCTGGCCACCACCGTGTTGTGCAAGCTTAAGCCAGCATGTCCCGCCTTGATGCTGGCAATGCGTGCAGAGTCCAAGCGACTCATTTGACCCGCACCTACACCCATGGTCATGCTGTTAGCGCAAAACACAATCGCATTGCTCTTCACGTACTTGGCCACTTTCCATGCGAACAACAAGTCTTGCAGTTGTGTCGGTGTGGGTTGCACCCGAGTGACAACTTTGAGGTCGGTCAATTGCAGTTCGTGGTTGTCGGCCGTTTGAATCAAAAGACCTGAACTGACACGCTTTACGTCATGTGAATTGCGACCTAGCTCAAATGCGTTACCGCCTGCTTTGAACGCAGGCAATTCAATTTGCAGCACGCGCACATTGGCTTTGGCTTTGAAAATTTCAAGCGCTTCTGTTGAGTAGGACGGCGCCATCAGCACTTCGACAAACTGCTTGCTGATTTGCAGCGCAGCTGAAGCGTCCACCCTGCGGTTCAAGGCGATGATGCCGCCGAAGGCAGAGGTTGGGTCGGTTTGGAACGCCTTGCTGTAAGACTCAAGCGCATTAGCACCTAAGGCCACACCACAAGGATTGGCGTGCTTCACGATCACACAAGCAGATTCGGAGAAGCTCTTGACGCATTCCCATGCAGCATCAGCGTCGGCAATGTTGTTGTAAGACAGTTCTTTGCCTTGCAACTGAACGGCCGTGACCAATGAGCCAGGTGCTGGAAACAGATCGCGGTAGAAGGCGGCAGTTTGATGCGGGTTCTCTCCATAGCGCAGGTCTTGCAACTTCACAAAACGACCGTTAGATTGCGCAGGAAATTCTGTGCGGGTTCCATCTTCCAAGTTGTAGGAAGACAAATAGTCGCTGATGGCTGCGTCGTAATTGCTGATGCGATTAAAGGCCGCTACAGACAAAGCAAAGCGAGTTTTTTCTGATACTTTGCCCTGTGCTTTGAGTTCTTCAATGACGGGATCGTATTGCGATGCATCGGTAAGCACCGCCACGTCTTTCCAGTTCTTGGCTGCACTTCGTACCATGGCAGGGCCGCCAATGTCGATGTTTTCAATGGCATCCTCCAAGGTACACCCAGGCTTGGCCACTGTCGCTTCGAAGGGGTACAAATTGACGATGAGTAAATCGATGGTTTGAATGCCGTGTTCTTTCAACGCTGCCATGTGTTCAGGCACATCGCGTCGAGCCAACAAGCCACCATGAACTTTGGGGTGCAATGTTTTGACACGGCCATCGAGCATTTCTGGAAACTCTGTGACCTGCGCCACTTCAGTCACGGGCAGGCCTTGATCGGCCAGCAATTTGGCGGTGCCGCCGGTAGAAACCAGCTCAACCTTCAAGGCATGCAAGGCCTTGGCCAGTTCAACAATGCCAGTTTTATCAGAGACGGAAATCAGTGCTTTCATTTTTTCATTTCAAAAGTTTGTGGTCTACCAGTTTTTTCCGCAATGTGTTCCGGTTCAGGCCGAGCCACTCTGCTGCACGCGATTGATTTTGTTCTGCGCGTTGCATCACCACCTCGAGCAACGGTTTTTCTACAGCGTTTAAAAGCATGTCGTACATGCCGTGAGGCTCTTCACCTTCCATGTCCTCGAAGTAAGCTTTCAAACTGTCACGGATGCATTGATCAATATTTTTCTTCGTCATTCCATCATCTCCAAAGCCTCATTTGCAGTGAGCTTGACCAGAGCAGTTGGCATGCGCTCCATGCGCGCTGCCATGTCTTCAAAAAAAGTGGCCACGGCACGCGATTGCAACTCGGCCGTTTCCAAAGTATTCATGTGATCCCTGAATGCGTCACCCTCTGGCAAATCTCGGACATACCAGCCAATGTGTTTGCGCGCCGACCGAACACCAGTGAGTTCACCATACAAGCCATAGTGATCTTGCAAATGTTCAAGCAAAGCACGCTTCACTTCAGCAACCAAGGGCGGCGCCAAATGTTCGCCCGTGGCCAAGAAATGCACAATCTCTCTGAAAATCCAAGGGCGACCTTGCGCTGCACGGCCCACCATGAGGGCATCGGCGCCGGTATGTTTGAACACTAGCAAAGCTTTTTCAGGTGAATCGATGTCGCCATTGGCCACCACCGGAATCTTGACAGCGGCTTTGACGGCAGCCACGGTGTCATATTCAGCAAAACCTTGGTAGCCTTGCTCGCGTGTTCTGCCGTGCACCGTGACCATCTGAATACCAACGCCTTCAAAGGCCTTGGCCAACACCACTGCATTTTTTTCGGTGTCACACCACCCGGTGCGCATTTTCAAGGTCACAGGCACGCCACGCTGTGCGCATACCGTCACCACCGCTTGCGCAATTTGAATGGCCAGTTTTTCGTTTTGCATGAGGGCTGAACCTGCCCACTTGTTGCAAACTTTTTTGGCAGGGCATCCCATGTTGATGTCAATGATCTGCGCGCCTTGATCAATGTTGTAGGCTGCAGCCTCGGCCATCATGGGTGCATCGGTTCCTGCAATTTGAACGGCAATCGGCCCTGGCTCGCCTTCGTGGTTGACACGGCGTGAGGTCTTCAAACTCTGCCATAAGTCTTTGCGCGAGGTCACCATCTCGCTCACGGCATAGCCCGCACCAAACTGCCTGCAGAGTTGGCGAAAGGGCCGATCTGTGACGCCCGCCATGGGCGCCACAAAAACAGCATTGGGCAAAGCGTAAGGTCCGATGCGCATGGACATCAAGAAAAAGAAACTGTGGGAGATTGCTTAAAAAGGAGGCACGATTGTAATTGCTTCATTTTTAAGCAGGGGAATTATTTTCAAAGTCGATTGAAAATAGAAACCTTTGGCTACACTCTGTGACAAATGCAAGATTGGTTCACACCTCACATCGCCCAACTGCTGGCCTGGTTGGCGTTGCCAGAACACGGACTGTCCACCGTGTTCATCATTTCTTTTATTTCTGCCACGCTGCTGCCCTTGGGGTCAGAGCCTGCGGTCTTTGGCTTGATCAAACTCAATCCCGATTTATTTTGGGCTGCCATTTTGGTGGCGACTGCGGGCAACACCTTGGGCGGTATGTTGAGTTGGTGGATGGGGTATGGCGCACACCAAGCGCTGGACATGGTGCGAAAAAACAAATCAGAGAACACCTTTGGCAACGGCAACCTGAGCAAACAAATGCACTCGCGTGCACTTGTTTGGCTTGAAAAACTCGGCCCAAAGGCTTGCTTATTGTCTTGGTTACCTGGGGTTGGCGACCCCTTGTGTGCCGTGGCAGGTTGGCTCAAAATGCCTTTTTTATCTTGCGCCTTTTACATGGCAATTGGCAAATTTTTACGCTATGTGGTGATGACGTCTTTGCTGTTGTGGGTGTTTCCAAGTTAGTAACCGCCGTGAAAGTCTGCCGTCATCTAGACGACCATTCAAGCCCTATCTGAACACCAACATCACTGCAACCACGCTGAGAAAACCAAGCAAGGCACGCCTGAATGTTTCTTCACTCAAGTGATGCCTAATTTTTTGCCCTGCATAAAGTCCTAAAAACATGGGAATGATGGCCAAAAATGAATACGCAATGTCATCGATAGACATGCGACCAAATCCCCACATGGCCAAATACAAGGGCCATGCAGCGTTCAAATAAATCACACTGATGCAGCCCACGAATTCATCTCTGTGCAGTTTCAAAGACATCATGTAACTGATCACAATGGGCCCCATCAATGAAGAAGCGCCTCCCAACAAACCAGAAGTGACGCCCACAAGGGCGCTGGTCATGGGCTCTTTCTCAGGGGGAATGTTGAAGCTGGGTTTGAAGGCCATCAAAACCACAGCCAAGATCAATGCAAAGGCCAGCACTCTGTTCAGCTCACTGACACTGAAAGACAAGGTCCAATAGACTGAGCCAACCGTCATCAAGGCTTGTGTCAGCATGAGTGGCCAAAACCTTTTCAGGCTGGCCTTTAAACTGCCTTCTTGCCACACTTGCCAAATGTTGGAGACCAAGACCGGCACCGAAACCAGCGCGATGGCCTGGGTGCTGCTGATGAACAAGGACATGACAGGAACTGCGAGCAATGGCAAGCCCACGCCCAGAGTGCCTTTGATTACACCGCCGCAAATGATCGCTGCAGTACAGACTGCAGCAACCAGCAGCATGTCAGTGCCGAACAAGGATGACATTGAGAACAAAGATTGGCTTAACTGCTGAACAAGAAGTTCATCACATCGCCATCTTTGACCACGTACTCTTTGCCTTCAGCGCGCATCTTGCCAGCATCTTTTGCACCCTGCTCGCCTTTGTAGCTGATGAAGTCATCGTAAGCAATGGTCTGTGCGCGGATGTAACCCTTTTCAAAATCGGTGTGAATCACGCCAGCTGCTTGCGGGCCGGTATCGCCTACATGAATGGTCCAAGCGCGAACTTCTTTCACACCTGCCGTAAAGTAAGTTTGAAGGCCCAGCAATTTGTAAGCAGCACGGATCAAACGGTTCAGGCCCGGTTCGGTTTGACCCAGCTCTTCTAAAAACATCTGTTTGTCTTCATCGGACATCTCAGACATTTCAGCTTCCAGTTTGGCACTGATGGCCACCACAGGTGCGTTTTGAGCCGCCGCGTAATCTTTCAGACGGTCTAGAAGCGGGTTATTTTCAAAGCCGTCTTCCGCCACGTTGGCCACAAACATGGCCGGCTTGGCTGTGATCAAGAAAAATTGTTGCAGGAGCGGGCGCTCTTCTTTGCTGAAATCAATGGTCCGAACAGGTTTGCCTTCGTTCAAAGAGGCTTGGCATTTTTCCAAAATAGCCACCAGTTTGATGGACTCTTTGTCGCCAGAGCGCGCTGTTTTGGTCACGCGGTGCAAACCTTTTTCAACGGCGGACAAGTCGGCCAAACACAACTCCGTTTGAATCACCTCGATGTCTGAGATCGGATCGACCTTGCCTGCGACGTGAATCACGTTGACATCTTCAAAACACCGAACCACATTGATGGTGGCATCAGTTTCACGAATGTGCGCCAAAAATTTATTGCCAAGCCCCTCACCCGTGCTGGCACCTGCCACCAAGCCTGCAATGTCCACAAACTCCACAATCGCAGGAACAACGCGCTCTGGACTGATGATGGCGGCCAATTCGTTCAAACGATGATCGGGCACCTCTACCACCCCCGTATTGGGCTCGATGGTGCAAAAAGGATAGTTCTCGGCCGCAATGCCCGCTTTGGTCAAGGCGTTGAAAAGGGTGGACTTGCCCACATTGGGCAGGCCCACAATGCCACATTTGAGGCTCATGGAAGACTTTCTTGGATTCTGCGAATAATCAGGGATTTTAAAGGGTGCGCGTGGTCTAATTTCCATTCATGACAGAAGCTCAGGTCACTTGTTCACTCAAACCAGTATGCCCACGCCTGCGCGTGGTGGCTGTGGTTTTGGCTGCGGGCACTGCTTCAAGAATGGGCGGGCAGCCAAAATGCCTGCTGAAATGGGAGGGGCAAAGCCTTTTAGAACGCCTGATAGATGCTTTGGAAGCATCCGGTGTGGATGAAGCTGTCTTGGTTTTGGGCCATCACGCAGACACCCTCGAAAGATCCCTGAAAAAGAGTTCGGTCAGGCTCAATCAAAGCCTAGTCCAAGATCGGATGAACTTGCACACGGTCTTGAACCCCGAGCCGGTCAATGGCCAAAACAGTTCTTTGCATGTGGGATTGGCCAAAGCCCAAACTCTGAACCCCGACTGGCTCTTGGTGGGGTTGGCAGATCAACCCCTCATCGATGCTGCAGATTTAAAAAACCTGATTGCGGCGGTTAAACACAGGCCGCCCCATACCCAAATGTTGCAGCCAAGTGTCAACGGCCAGCCTGGCAACCCCGTGATGATGCAAGCGCAAGTCATGCACGACTTGTTGAATGCTGCCCGCGATATTGGCGCGCACAACCCGAGCGCTTTGCCGGGCGGCAAAACATGGCGACAAGAACACCCTGAACTGTTTCACCAGTGGGTCACCACCAATGTTCACTACCGCATAGACATCGATTCGCCCCAAGACATGGTCGATTTCAAGGCCCAATTTGGCATTGAGCTGGTTTGGGACATTTGAATGAACGCCTTCTACAATCTCAACCATGTCACTTTCTTCTTCTACTTTTGACGTTTGTATTCGAGGCGCAGGCATCGTCGGCCGAAGCTTGGCTTTGTTGCTGGCTTCGCAGCGCTTGCGTGTGGCCTTGGTTCATCAACCTGCCGCCGCCACACACTCGGGTCACAGTGATGTCAGAGCTTACTCTTTGAATTTGGCATCTAAAAATTTACTCTCGGAATTACGCTGCTGGCCAGAAGGCACGGCCTGCACCCCCATCTTAAAAATGCATGTGCAAGGGGATCAAGGGGGGCATTTGGTATTTGATGCCAGCGCGCAAGGGGTTGCGGCGCTCAACTGGATGGTTGACGTGCCATCCCTAGAGAAGAAGTTGGCCGATGCCGTGAGCTATCAACCCCTGATCACAGAAACTCCTGACAGTGTCAGCGCGCCATTGACCGTGATTTGCGAAGGCCGTACCAGCCAAACTCGCTCTGAATTGGGCGTGGGCTTTGACGTCAAACATTACGCACAACATGCTTTGGCTTGCCGCATCCAAACCACTGCGCCGCATGGGCAAGTGGCGCGTCAATGGTTTCAAAATACCCTGGGGCCCGAAATTTTGGCCTTCTTGCCCATTGGCGGTGAAGCCAGCCATGATTGGGCTGTGGTTTGGTCACTGACACCCCAACGAGCGCAAGAGCTTCTCAATGTTGAGGCCCTTGATTTTTGTGCCCACCTGCAATTGGCCAGTCACAACATCGCGGGCGAAATTCAATTGATCAGTGAGCGTGCTGTTTGGCCCTTGCAATTGGCCAGAGCGTCGCAATGGACTGGGCTGATGCTCCACTCGTCTGACAACGCCAAGTCATTGCTTTCTCCCCCGGCCTTTGCACTCGCGGGCGATGCAGCCCACGCCATGCATCCTTTGGCCGGTCAAGGCCTGAATGTGGGCTTGGCCGATGTGACGGAGCTTTCTCGTGTCATTCAAAACAGAGAATTCTGGCGTCCCTTGAACGACCCCAAACTGCTCAGGCGTTATGCGCGCGCTAGGCAGGCAGAGGTCTTGGCCATGGGTTTCGTGACCGATGGACTTCAAACACTTTTCGCGCAAAGCTCACTGCCTGTGCAAAAAATACGCAACTGGGGCATGTCGGGTTTCAATCGACTCAGTCCCCTCAAAGGCTGGATGGCACAACAAGCCATGAAGCCCTCGACCCGTTAATTCAGTCTTCAGAACCCCGAGGATCCTTTCGCATGCGTTTGACTTATTTTTTATCAGCGGCACTTCTGCTTTTATTCAGCACCAAGCTCTTGGCGCAAGATGCTAATTTGAAAAAAACATTGGCCGAGCGTTTGCCCTCTCTGCCCAAAATTGAAGAAGTGAGTAAAACCCCCATGCCCGGCGTATTCGAAATTCGAGTTCAAGGCAACGAGATTTTTTACACCGATGCCAAAGGCGACTTTCTCATCCAAGGTGCATTGATTGACACCAAACAAAAGCGCAACCTCACAGAAGAGCGCAGCGACAAACTCTCCGCCATTCACTTTGACAGCCTGCCCGTCAAATATGCCTTCACCCAAGTCAAAGGCAACGGCAAACGGAAGTTGGTCGTGTTTGCAGACCCCAACTGTGGGTATTGCAAACGCTTTGAAAAAGACCTGCAAAAAATTGACAACGTCACGGTTTATCACCTGATGTATCCGGTTCTGGGCGAAGATTCCAAAGTGAAATCACGCAACATTGCCTGTGCCAAAGACAGGGCGAAAACTTGGAACGATTGGATGCTTCAAGGCGTCAACCCACCCGCGGCCGCGTGTGACAACCACAACATTGAAGCCATCGTGGAGTTTGGCAAAAAGAATCGAATCAGTGGCACACCCACTCTTTTCTTTGCCGATGGCACGCGGGTCCCAGGCGCCATTGACTCAGCCCAAGTGGAAACCTTGTTGAATTCGGTCAAGCCATGAACAAGCACCCCGATCGCACCCGCAAACAAGTCAAGTGGCTCGCCTATGCGGGTCTCTTGCCGTTCATTGGCTTGGCCATTTTGCTTTGGCTGGTCGACTCAGAATTACACCCATTTGTGGCTTTGGCCTTGGCAGGCTATGCGGCCGCCATTGTTTCTTTTTTAGGGGGTATTCATTGGGGCATTGGTTTTCGCAATGCCTCTCGCATGCACAACGCGCCCTTCTTTCATTTCGCATGGGGCGTTGCGCCCTCACTGATGGCCTGGGTGGCCATCAGCATGCCAGCCTATGCAGGTTTGCCTCTGTTGGCCGTCATTTTGGGGATCTGCTATGCCGTTGACCGCAAGACCTATGTCGTCGCTGGCATTCAAGAATGGCTCCCCATGCGCTTGCATCTCACCGTTGTCGCGGCCTTGAGTTGCCTCATTGGAGCGGCAGCCACATGAGCTTGAAAAAAGTACTTCCGGCCATTCACTACACAGTAGATGCTAGCCAGACAAACGCGCACTTGTTCAAAGTGACGCTGCACATTGAAAACCCGGCAGCGCTTCAGATTGTTTCTCTGCCTGTTTGGATTCCGGGCAGCTATTTGGTGCGTGAATTTTCAAAGAACTTGCAAAACCTGAAAGCGCAACAAGCTGGTAAATCTGTACCGGTTCTGCAAGAAAACAAGAGTCAGTGGAAAATCGCTTCCAAAGCTCACCAAACGCTGCAATTGAGCTATGAGGTTTACGCATTCGACAATTCCGTTCGAACTGCTTGGCTCGATTCTCAGCGAGGCTTCTTCAATGGCACCAGCCTGTGCTTGTGCGTTCAGGGTCAAGAAGACAGCTTGCATGCCCTGACACTCGAAATGCCCCAAGATACTTCATGGTCCGTTGCAACAGGTCTTCAAGCCATCAAAGTTAACAGGCAAGGTTTTGGTGAATACCGCGCAGAAAACTACGACGAATTGGTGGACTGTCCGTTTGAGTTGGGTAACTTTTGGCGCGGTGAATTTACTGCTTGTGGTATTCCTCACGAATTTGTGGTGGCGGGTGCCACACCCTCTTTTGACAGTGCCCGATTCTTGGCTGACACACAAAAAATTTGCGAAACAGAAATTCAGTTCTGGCATGACAAAAAAGGGGCTTCGAAAGCACCCTACAAACGCTATGTGTTCATGCTGAATGCCGTGGAAGACGGCTATGGTGGTTTAGAGCACCGTAACTCAACAGCCCTCATTTGCAACAGACGCGACCTACCGCAAGTGGCCATCAAAAAAATGTCGGAGGGTTATGTCACTTTGCTGGGTCTCATCAGTCACGAATATTTTCACACTTGGAATGTGAAGCAACTCCGGCCTGCAGAGTTCAAGCGCTACGACTACACCCAGGAAAATTACACCGAACTTCTCTGGTTCTTTGAAGGCTTTACCAGTTACTACGATGACTTGTTTTTGCGCAGAGCCAAGCTGATTGATGACGCCACGTATTTCAAACTCCTGAACAAAACCATCAACATGGTCTTGCAAGCGCCGGGGCGACAAATTCAATCGGTGGCGCAAGCCAGTTTTGACGCTTGGGTGAAATACTACCGTCAAGACGAAAATACGCCCAACGCCACCATCAGTTATTACACCAAGGGTGCCTTGGTGGCGCTCTGCCTCGACCTTAGCTTGCGCGCTGAAAGTACTTGTAATTTGGACCTCGTGATGCGAGGGCTATGGCAGCGCTGCCAAGGCGGCCCTTTGAAAGAAGCAGATCTGTTGGCAGAACTAGAAACTCAAACAGGTCGCAGCTGGAAAAAAGAAATCAAATCTTGGGTTCACAGCACACAAGAGTTGCCACTGAAAACACTTCTGTCTTCACACGGCGTGGTGGTTCACGAAGATCCACCCCAAATGGCACAACGCCTAGGGCTTCGCGTCACAGAGAATCAAGGTGTGATTCACATCAAGGCAGTGTTGCGGGGCGGCGCAGCCGAACGCGCGGGCATGGCTGCAGGCGATGAATGGTGGGCCGTTGGCAACAAAAAATTGAAATCTCAAACTTGGCGTTTGAAAAAACTAGAGGACCTCACGATGCTGTTGGGGACAGACAAAAAAGCTGTGGCTACCATTTCGCGCGATCAAAAAATATTGACGCTCGATCTGAACATTCCCAGCGATGTGCACACTTGGCGCCTCAGCCACACACACACCCAAAATATTCACAGCCAACGCACCAGCGCATGGCTCGACGGCGACTTGGCTTAAGCTTTATTTTCCGCGCAAGTCAAGCACGCGCTTGGCTTTGCCTTGGCTTCGTTCAACGCCACCTTCTGCACGCAAATCAATTTCCGCACTGCTGCCCGTGTAAACCTTGATTTCGTGTTGCAACATTTTGGCGGCGGCTCGAGCCTCGATGCTGTCGGGTTTCAAGCCAGAACGCGTTTCAACTGCCACCTTCAAGTTGTCCATAGGACCTTCACGCGTTAAAACACATTGATAGTGAGGCGCCAACTCAGGCCGCTTCAAGATCAATTCTTCAATTTGCGAAGGAAACACGTTCACTCCCCGAACGATCATCATGTCGTCGCTTCTGCCAGTGATTTTTTCCATTCGGCGCATGGTCCTTGCTGTGCCAGGCAACAAGCACGTGAGATCGCGTGTTCGGTAGCGGATGATGGGCAAGGCTTCTTTGGTCAGACTGGTGAAAACCAATTCCCCCATTTCACCATCGGCCATGATCTCTCCCGTTTCAGGGTTGATGATTTCAGGGTAGAAATGATCTTCCCAAATGGTGGGGCCATCTTTGGTTTCAATACACTCGCTTGCCACGCCTGGTCCCATCACTTCTGAGAGGCCATAAATATCGACTGCGTCAATGTCCATGCGACGCTCAATGGCCACGCGCATGTCGTTGGTCCAAGGCTCTGCACCAAAAATACCGATTCGCAACGAACTTCTGCGAGGGTCAATGCCTTGGCGTTCAAATTCATCGGCAATGGCCAACATGTAACTGGGTGTCACCATGATGATGTCGGGTTTGAAATCTTGGATGAGTTGAACTTGACGCTCTGTTTGGCCGCCACCAAAAGGCACCACCGTAAGGCCTAGTTTTTCTGCGCCATAGTGCGCGCCCAAGCCGCCCGTGAAAAGGCCATAGCCATAACTGACATGCACCATGTCACCCGCTCGGGCACCGCCAGCACGAATGCTGCGAGCCACCACAGTGGCCCATGTGTCGATGTCGCGCTGTGTGTAGCCCACCACGGTGGGTTTGCCGGTGGTGCCGCTGGAAGCATGAATGCGAGAACAACCCGAACGCGGTACAGCAAACATGCCGTAGGGATAACTGTCGCGCAAATCAGCTTTGGTGGTGAAAGGGAATTTGGCCAAATCGGCCAATGTATGGCAATCGCTGGGATGCACGCCGACCTCGTCAAACTTGACTTTGTAAACTGGCGAGTTGTCATAAGCGTGCTGGAGTGTGGCTTTTAAACGCTTGAGTTGCAGAGAGCGCAACTCATCAACACTGGCGCTTTCAATAGGCTCTAAAGGTAAACGCGAAGATTGACTCATCAAAAAATACCCCCACTTTAATCAGGAATGACCGTGCCTTGAATTTGCGCACTCTTGCCTCTGAACATGGCAATCACTTCGCCTTTTTGATTGCTCACCTTCATGTCGTAAATACCGTGGCGGCCACTCATGGTTTGCTCTTGTCCTACACATGTGAGCACGTCACCCAATTGACCTGGCTTTAAAAATTCAATGCTACAACCTGCGGCCACCGCCACTTTGTTGTAGCTGTTGCAAGCGAACGCAAATGTGGAGTCTGCCAATGTGAAAATAAATCCACCATGACAAATTTTGTGACCATTCAAATGCAACTCTCTCACAGTCATGCGAATGACCGCAAGACCTGGTTCACACGAAATGAGCTCCATGCCCATGGTGTCTTTGGAGGCAATGTCGACGGCAAACATAGACTCCCCCACTTGCCTGGCCAAATCCAGAGCGGCTTGTGAAGGTTCATTGGCAACAGAATTGGAAACAGACATGTTCATTCGCCTTTGAAGTGAGCGGGGCGCTTTTCCAAGAAGGCTTTCACCCCTTCAAAATAATCGTGGGTTTGGCCCAAGGCGGATTGGGCATCGCGTTCCTGATCAAGTTGTTCGGACAAGGAGCGGGTGTGGGCCCCAGCCATGAGTTTGCGTGTGGCCACCAGGGCTTGGGTGGGCATGACCGCTAATTTTTCAGCCATGGTCAAGGCCGCAGCAACAGCATCTTCTGCCACATCCCAAATCATGCCCCATTCTTTGGCTTGTTGCGCACCCAGTTTGTCACCCGTCATGGCCAAAGCCAACGCACGGGGCATGCCCAATCTTTCCACCAACAACCAACTGCTGCCCGCGTCTGGGATAAGTCCAATTTTGCTGAACGCCTGAATGAAATTTGCCTGAGGCGACGCAATGGCAATGTCACAAGCCATGGCCACGGAGGCGCCAGCGCCCGCCGCCACACCGTTCACAGCCGCAATGATGGGCATGCGCAAGGCTTGAACTCGCCGCGTGGTGGGGTTGAAAGCTTGGTCAATGATGGGGCCGGGGTCAGCGCGCTTGATGCTATCGGGGCCCGGCGTGAAATCAAACTCTGACAAATCGGCACCCGCACAAAAACCACGGCCAGCACCTGTGAGAACAAGCGCCCGAATCTCAGGATCGGCTTCGGCCTGATCTAGGGCCGCCCAAAGATCATGGTGCATTTGACGCGTGAAACTGTTCAGGGCTTGGGGACGATTCAAAGTGACAAGGGCCACGGCGCCTCGTTTTTCGAAGGTCACAGACAAATTATTCTCTTGGGTCATGGTCACAGGCTCGATGATCATTTGATTTGGGAAATGTACCATTAGCCGACCGATCGGTTGGTCAATGTTTTCCCTTGATTTGAGCATCTTTTCGCCCGTTATAGTCAGGGCATCACATTGAAAACCTGATTGGAGAACTGTTTTGGCTTATGAAAATATTGAAGTCCGCACAGAAGGCGGCAAAGTTGGCATCGTCACCCTCAACCGACCCAAAGCTTTGAACGCTTTGAACGGGCCCTTGATGGATGAACTGGGCACAGCATTGAAGGCCTTTGATGCCGACGAGGCCATCGGCTGCATCATCGTCACGGGCGGCGAAAAAGCCTTTGCGGCTGGCGCCGACATTTCAGGTATGTCCAATCACAATTTCAGCAACGTCTACAAAGAAGACTTCATCACGCGCAACTGGGAAACCATTCGCAGCATTCGCAAGCCCGTGATCGCAGCCGTCAGTGGCTTTGCATTGGGCGGGGGATGTGAACTGGCCATGATGTGTGACTTCATCATCGCCGCAGAAAACGCCAAATTCGGTCAACCTGAAATCAAACTGGGCATCATTCCCGGCGCAGGTGGCACACAGCGATTGCCGCGTGCCGTTGGCAAATCGAAAGCCATGGACTTGGTTCTCACAGGTCGCATGATGGATGCTGTAGAAGCCGAGCGTTCTGGCTTGGTCAGCCGCGTGGTGCCCACCGACAAGTTGATGGAAGAAACATTGGGCGCAGCCCTTCTGATTTGCAACATGGGCCAGTTGGCCGTCATGGCTGCCAAAGAAAGCGTGAACCGTGCATTCGAAAGTGGCCTCGCCGATGGCGTGATGTACGAGCGCCGCTTGTTCCATGCGATGTTTGCCACCGACGACCAAAAAGAAGGCATGGCTGCTTTTTTGAACAAGCGCCCTGCGAACTTCTCAAACCGCTGAGCAACGGTGATCTTTAACAATCATTCTATTTTCCTGCCTTTTTAAAGAAGCCTCTCGTAAACCAAAAACCTTTCTCAGACGTTAAGTGCTTACATTGGGAGACAAGCATGAAAAAAATCCTCGCCTTATTGCTTTTCACACTTTCGGCAACTGCCATGGCACAACACGGCGGCCATGGATTTCGGCATGGGCATGGCCATTGGAACAGAGGCCATGGCGGAAACTGGATCTGGATGGTTCCTGCAGCCATCGGCGGCGCCATTGTCTACGAGGCAGCCCGACAGCAGCCCCCCATCATCATTCAACAGCAGCAACCTGTGGTGGTGACGCCCAACGCTCAAAATTGCAGCCCTTGGACCGAGGTACAAAACCCAGACGGCAGTATCACTCGCACCAGAACTTGCATACAGTAACGCAAGCTCAACCTATTCAATGATCACTTCATTGCGACGGGGGTTGTTGTATTTCACTGTGGTTCGGATGAGCTTGTAATCTTTGTCCACACTGGGGTCACGGCCATAGACCTCGGTCATGGTGGACATCAGGTTGTAGTTGTCGTTGTAGGAGTAGGTCACAATGGCAATGAACACTGCGTTGGTGGTGTACTTCAATATTTCATAAGACAGTTTTGCGGTTCCCGTCAAAAAGGCCTTGTTCGCCTTTTTGTAAAACTTCATGGTGCCAATGGTGCCCGTTTGACCCGACTGAACCGTGCTGGTTGGCAAGTCAAAGGTTTTGTCTAAGCTTGCAAAATCACCCCCCTCCACCGACTGACCCATTAACGGGTAGTTCAAGGCGGCGCCGGGTTTGGGGTTGGTCACAGCGAAGTATTTGTAGGTTGTGAAACTGCTAGAAGGTGGACTGCAACCATTCACCGAACTGTCTACGGTGTACTTTGAAACCCTCGCGACATAGCCGTCAAAATAGGTCACGGGGTCGGTTGCCAGGGCGGGTGTTTGCACCACGGTTTGAACCCCTTCGCACTCTTTGTATTTGTAGCTGAGATTGGCGATCAAAGGCGCAGACTCTCGCTTGGTACTGGCAAAAGGCACAGTGATGTAATACGAATTTGAATCACGCCCAGTGATGAGAAAGGTGCCATTAAAGTATGGAAATGGCATGTCGAGAAAATCTTTCGACACCCCCGAAAGAGTGACCATGTCGCCCGATTGCGCTTGATGATCAGGGTGAATGACCAAGAGATTACTCGATTTACCATCCTTTGAATTGCCCGTGATGGTGGTGAGCAATGTCAGATTTTTATAATCTTGATAGGCATAACCTTTGAGATAGCCCGTTTTCGTGAAGCCATTCAGAACCTGCTTCTCCCAAAAACTGGCCATGGAGATGCTGTCAGCACCCGTTGGCAGTTTCGTTTGCGCCGCATCGCTGGTACTCACATCCAGGGCGTCTAAAATAGTGCCGTTGCCAGCCGCAGCCGTTTTGCCAGAGCTAGCGCCACCACCACAAGCGGACAGCAGCAAAGTGAAGGCCATCAGAATGACTGTGAATTTTGACATGGCGCTCAGTTTAAAGGGATTCGGCATTGTTCTACAGACTTCGAACCTCTTTGCCAGCAAGGCCCCAGTGCCTTCCTGTCCCGGGTCGGAATGCCCTTCATGTCAATGGCCACAGGCTGACCATGAAACCTTCGAACACCCAGTTTGTCCAATTCCAATTTCACAACCCAAGCCTTTCTTTGGTTGGCATTGTCGGTTTCTTTCATGACAAAATTACCCACGCTGAACAAAATAGGTTTTCCACGGTACAAACCCACATCTTGCGTCACATGCGGATGACCGCCTAAAACCGCATCGGCCCCTGCATCAATCATCAGCTTTGCCAATTGCCACTGACGGGCATTGGCTTTGAGTTCATTCTCCCAACCCCAATGCATCACAGGAATCACCAAATCAGCGCGGTGAACATTTCGGGCCGCAGCAATGTCTGATACCACTTGCTGATCCTCGCTCCAAGCCACTCCCGGCAAACTGGGGCCTGCCTCAAAACTGCGAGGCTGAAATTCGTTGTAACTTAGCACTGCAATACGAAGGCCCTTGCGCTCAAAGATAAGAGGCGCATGCGCTTCTTTCAAATTCATGCCACCCCCCACTTGGTCCAGGCCTGCCTTTTTGAGAAGACCCAACATTTCTGCGAACGCATCGGGGCCAAAGTCACCACTGTGATTGTTGGCCAAGGTCACAGCGTCAAAATGGCGCTTCAACACAGGAATGACTCGGGGATGTGCTCTGAATGTGAACATCTTATCGGCCGATGCCCCCCGGGTGGCGATCACACACTCTAGGTTGGTGATGCGAATGTCAGCGGCCGCAAAATAAGCAGTGAAATCTGCAAAGGGATCACCCCCTTTGGCAATCAATTCTCCAGCGTCATCGTCTAAGGTGCTGTCCCCTGCAAACACAAAGCTGACTGAAGAAGACGCATGCACGGCCACTGTGATCAGAGCCAAGCCCAACATGGCGCCCAAAGCCACTCTGCATTTCGATACATTCATGGTGAAGAATTAAGCAGCCAACAGTTGTAAATGAGTTCGCGCTCGACGGGGCCACCGTAAAGATGCTGCTCACCTGTTAAGGAGTAAGCTTGATCAGACACGGTGAAGGGCCCGAAATATTTGGCTTCTTGCAACAGCACAGGCCGCGGTTTTTGGTCCAGGTACGCGTAAATCAAGACATGGTCTAGCTTCGATTGCACTTCGGTTAAGACCATTTTGAAAAAGAAACGACCGCCAATGTCAGTAAGTTTGACCGCATAAGGATCAGCTTGCGGCACCGCCTTTAATTTGTGAGTCTTGCCAGCATAGGTGACGTCACACTGAAGCAAGGGGCCCGCAAAGCAGGTGCCCAGACTCAGTGCAAAGCAAACACCCAGCAGGAGTCTGGTGAGATTGTTTTCAACTGCAGAGAATCCAGAGTGAGAAAGTAGACGGTTCAGTAACTGGCGAAAGTGAAAATACAATTGAATCGTCATTGTGTGAAATCTACTCGCGCGGCTAATTTTTTGTTCATGGCAATTTCATCTGCAATGATTTTGCTGAACTCTGCAGGTGTAGAACCCACCACAGCAAAACCTTGTTCGGCAAATGAGCGCTTGATTTCGGGGTCGTCTAACAATTTGGCTACCTCATTGCGCATTCTGTTGACGTGTTCAACAGGAACTCCGGCTGGGAACCAAAAGCCATACCAGGGTGTGTAAACGAAGCCCTTGACGGCAGCTTCGTCGATGGTCGGCACATCGGGCAACTCGCTCCAACGCTTTCGAGCCGAAATGGCCAATGCTTTTAATTTGCCAGCCTTGACCAATGGCAAGACTGCAGTGGGAGCACCAATGACAAAATCAATGCGTCCGGCCACCAGATCGTTGAGTGATTGGCTGACGCCTTTGAACGGCACGTGGGTCATTTTGACGTCGGCACTGTTGCTTAAGAATTCGGCGGCAAAGTGCATCACATTGCCCACACCACCCGATCCAAAGGTGTATTTGCCTGGGTTGGCTTTCGCGTCGGCCAGTAAATCTCTCAAATTTTTCACAGGCAGATCGGGACGCGCGGCCACCACAAAACCCACGCTGTTGGCCACCAAGGTGATGGGCGAAAAATCTTTGAGAGGATCAAAAGGCAAGCTGGCCATGACCACAGGCAGGCTGGCATGGCTCGAAGACGTGTTGAGCAAGGTGTAGCCGTCGGGCGCTGATTTCGCCACTGAATCGGTGCCAATTGCACCGCCTGCGCCCACCTTGTTTTCAATCACCAGGGGTTGGCCGAGGCTCTGCGTCAATTTAGGCAGCAATGTTCGACCAATGAAGTCCATCGGTCCGCCTGCCGCATAGGGAATGACCATTTTGATGGGGCGATTGGGGTAATCACGCGCGGGCGCATTTTGCGCCTGAGTACCCAGGGCAGAGCAGGACAATAAGAAGACACTCAGATGAAACAGTGAACGCATCAGTAGCTTTCAATTTTGAAACAGACAACGGACCAGCTTGACACTATAACGTCCCTGGGAACTGAACCATCCTTCCCATGAAGATGCTTACAGTGAACTCAAACTTCGACTGAAAACAACTTCCTTCTTGATAAATTTTTCATGATTGTCTTCAACAGAACTTAATTCATAAAGGTAATTCACCATGATGGCGCTGGATTGTGCGACGCCCTTTTTAGAAAGATCTGCAGCCCAATTGATGTCGTGTAACTTAGCGCCATTGGACAAATGAAACTTAGCGACTGAATCGCCGGCTTTAGTGTGTAAACATCGGGTGAGATAGACGAAGGACAGATACATGAGTGCCGCTTTTTCTTCTTGCGAGGAAGTCTGAGGTGTCCAGCCTTTGGCCAGGCGTTTTGACCATTCACCTTCCTTTGTTAAGACATTCAAAGCAAGGGCCACTCTTCCCTTTTTATCTTCAAGATCGACCAGCGCAGGTGAGCCTGGCAAAGTATCCAGCCACTTGTTAAAACCTGGCACAGGTGACAAGGTACAAAACGTTTTGACACTCGGAATTTCGTTCAATATCTTTTCTGCCACTCTTTTGATTAAAAAATTACCAAGCGAAATTCCTCGAAGTCCGGGCTGACAATTGCTGATGGAATAGAAAATAGCCGTCTTGAATTTTTTTGGGTCCAGTGATTCAGATTTCTTATCTAAAAGAGGCCCTACCTCCTTGGAAATGGAAGTGACCAGCGCGACCTCTACAAAGATCAAAGGCTCACTAGGCAACTGGGGATGAAAGAACGCGTAACACCTTCGATCGGGCTGCAAGCGGCGCCTCAGGTCATCCCAACCATCGATGGCATGCACAGACTCATGCTGAATGATTTTTTCAAGTAAACGCGCTGAAGACGACCAAGTAATTTCATGCAACTCCAGAAAACCAGGGTTAAACCATGAGTTCAGCAAATGCTGCATGTCTGCGTCTACCGCTTTCAAACCTGATTTTGTTTTAGCAAACTCTAATAAACGCTCACGCATGCTCACAATGGTTTGTGTGCCGTTTGGCGCTCGATTAATTCGGCGCAATAATTCTTGTCTGGCAGGTTCAACAATTTTGAAAAGTGAGACCAGACTTTCGTCGTCCATCTGTTCGACATAGCGCTGAGCAGCTTGCAAAACATCAATGGGGTCAGGGCTGAACCTTTTAGCCAAGAACTCAAAAAATTTCAGCTGATCACTTTTGTCGAGCAGTTTAAATTGCTCGACAAACTTAGAAGCAATGCTTCGAGCATTGTTCTCTCCCTTTTCCGAAAGTAATTTAAGGGCAGTTTTTTGGGCTGTTTCAAGTGCCCGCTCTTTGGTGAACCGGTCAAACATGTCAGATCTCAAAAATGATCAATGAACACATGGCCAAATTCAAAGTTGTCAATTAGCCACGCACCTGAAACCAATGTAACCGACTCGGGTGTCTCTGGGTTTGGTTGCAAGGTCAGCGGCCAACTGTCGGTTGGCGTCGTACCACCAGGAGCCGCCGCGGGTCACTTTTTCCTGGTCTGAGCCCGAATCAACCCATTCCCAAACATTGCCACCCATGTCATACAAGCCATTCACGCCTGGCTTTGTTGTCATCACCGGAACATGGCCCGACCCGCGCCAAAGTGAGCCGTCAGGTGCTTTGCCTTTGAGGTCACTGCAGCCGTTGAGACAATGACTTTCTTTGGCAGATGACCCATTTGGGAACTTGTAGCTTGTCCCCGAAAGAAAGCCCTGGGCTGGCGATGCCCTCTGCTCGACGTAAGCAGCTAGCACCCATTCTTCGTCTCGGGGCAATCGCTTGCCCTGATATTGGCAAATTTTTTCCGCTTCATCGAAAGTTAAATGAACTGCAGGCTCATCGTCTTGGGCAGGAACGCCAAATGGTGCACGCCAATGCCAGCCCTTTTTTTGCGTCCAGCCTGATTCAAAAATATAGCCGCCGCCCTCCCTCTCCGCCAAGCTGACAAAACCTGTGGCTTGCGCAAATCGCTTGACTTGGCCCACGCTCACCTCATGCGCATCCCAAAGCAAACCGTGCACCGTCAATTGGGCGCCAAGGGACAAAGGAACACTTTGATGGGCCCAAGCTTGGCCTGCAATTCCCATCAGTGTCAATATCAGAGCTAAAAACATAGCATTCCACAAACAAGCTGTTGATTGCCGGATATTATTTCACTTTGGGAATGATGCTTTTCTGTGGTGGCATTAAAAAGTCAAAATCAGCACCCTTGTCGGCCTGTAAGACACTTTCTAAGAATAATTTCTGATAGCCCCGTTCGGCCGTGGGCGTTTGCACGGGTTTAGCTTCACGACGGCGATTTAATTCTGCGTCGGAAACCAAGAGGCTCAACTCTCGGTTGAGCACACTCAAGCGAATTCGATCACCGTTCTGCACATAGGCCAACGGCCCGCCCATCGCAGACTCTGGTGTGACGTGCAACACAATGGTGCCAAAAGCAGTGCCACTCATGCGGCCATCTGAAATTCGAACAATGTCTTTGCAGCCTGCCTTCGCCAGTTTTTTTGGAATGGGCATATAACCGGCTTCCGGCATGGCTGCCCCTTTGGGTCCAATGTGCTTTAAAACCAAGATATCGTTGACGGTGACATCCAAATCATCGGAGTCAATTCGAAGGGCCATGTCCTGCAAATTTTCAAACACCACCGCTCGGCCTTCGTGTTCCATGAGCGTGGCACTGGCTGCTGATTGTTTGATGATGGCACCGCCTGGTGCCAAATTACCTTTCAAGACGGCCACACCACCCTGTGGATAAATAGGGTTGCTGAAGGTCTTCACCACCTCTTGCTTAAAACCAGCCCCCGCCGCTTCAATCCATTCCCCCATGGTTTGACCGGTAATGGTCAGTGCATCTAAGTGCAACAGGGGTTTGAGTTCACGCAGCAGGGTGGCCATACCGCCGGCATGGTGAAAATCCTCCATGTAATGCTGCCCCGATGGCTTGAGATCAAGCAAAACGGGGGTGCCGCGTCCCATGCGGTCGAGTGCCTGCAAATCCATTTCAAAACCCATGCGGCCCGCGATGGCCGTCAGGTGAATGATGGCATTGGTCGAGCCGCCAATTGCCAACAAAACACGCATTGCGTTTTCAAATGCTTTTTCGGTCAGTACTTTGTCAATGGTCAAACCTTTTTTGGCAATCTCCACAGCGATTCGGCCACTCTCTTCGGCAATTCGAATTCGGTCGGCAGTGACCGCCGGTGGCGATGCACCGCCAGGCACGGTCATGCCCAAGGCCTCGGCAATGCAGGCCATGGTGCTTGCTGTTCCCATGACGGAGCACGAACCTACACTTGCGACCAGTTGGGTGTTGACCTCTTGAACTTCAGCTTCACTGATTTCTTCCGCTCGAAATTGACCCCAATAGCGCCGGCAATCGGTACAAGCTCCGACACGTTCACTGCGGAACGAGCCCGTGAGCATGGCGCCCGTGATCAATTGAACAGTGGGCAATCCGGCGGAAGCGGCCCCCATCAATTGGGCCGGTACCGTTTTGTCGCAGCCCCCAATCAAGACCACGGCATCCATGGGCTGTGCTCGCAGCAACTCCTCTGTGTCCATGGACATCAAGTTGCGCAAGAACATGCTGTTGGGTTTCGTAAAGCTTTCGTGAATTGACATGGTGGGGAAATCCATGGGCAATCCACCCGCAAGCATCACACCGCGCTTGACCGCCTCAACGAGTTGCGGGGCATTGCCATGACATGGGTTGTAAGCGCTGCCCGTATTGGCAATGCCAATCACCGGCCGATCGAGCGCACTGTCGCTGTAGCCTGCGCCTTTGATAAAGGCCTTGCGTAAAAACAATGAAAACCCAGTGTCTCCGTATTGGGTCAAGCCCTTTGACATACCTTCCGTCTTGGGTTCCTGCTTGTTTGCCATTGAATCAACTTCCTTCAAGAGATTTTAGATTTTTTTGTCTCAACCATTGGGTCAGTATCACCAAGGCCAGTCCTGCAAAACCAGCCAGATCCCCCAGCGTCGATGGGTAGGTCAGTGCAACGCCCGAGCCAACCAGCACCCACCTTTCAACAAAATTTGTTTTGAGAATAAACCAGTTTTGCAAGCCGCCTGCCAAGGCCACAATTCCCGCAGATGCCGTGAACACAATCCAAGCAATGTCGGGCCAATTGGCCATGGCCAAATTCTTGACGTTGCCCATTAAAAGGAGGGCTACCCCCGCTGGATCGAGCACAAAGATAAAGGGCACCAAAATGGCAGGGGCCACATATTTCCAACTTTGAAATGTGGTTTTGTAGGGATCGCCTTTGCAAATTGCTGCGGCCGCAAAAGGTGACAAGGCGGTGGGCGGCGAAACCTCTGACAGTACAGCGTAGTAGAAAATAAACATATGCGCTGCATAGTCTGGCACGCCCAATTTGATCATGGCGGGTGCAGCAATCACGGCGCAAATGATGTAGGAGGCAGTCACAGGAACCGCCAAGCCCACAATCCAAACCACCAAGCCTGTGAACAAGGCCGTTAAGAAAAGAGAACCATCTGCATAGTCAAGCACGATGGCGCTGAACTTCAAACCCAGCCCTGTTAATACAACCACTCCCACGATGAGTCCGGCGCCAGCGCATGTGGCTGCAATGGACAGCACCTGCGTGAAACCACCTGACAAAGCTTGCGTGAATTTAGAACTGTAAAGACTTTTCCAAAAAGGGGTCTTGCCTTGAAAAGCCTCATATGGAACCATGGCGGCGTCAGAACGCAAGAAACTGGTAAAAAGAGAAGCTACGGTGGCCCAGAACACTGACATGCTGGGCGAGAACCCCATGAGCATGAAGACCACGATGGAGATCAGTGAGAAGAAATGGAACCAGTACTTTTTAGTCAAGGACCATGCGCTTTCAATGCTCTCTATTCTTTGCTCACTCATGTTGTATTTGCGTGCGTCGATGGTGACCATCACGTAGAGACCCAAATAAAACAAGAACGTAGGCACGGTTGCCATGAGCAACACGTCAAGGTAGGAGATTTTCAAAAACTCAGCAATTAAAAAGGCAGCCGCACCCAGCACGGGTGGCGAAATAATGGCGCCCAATCCACCCGCTGCCAACAAGCCGCCCGCAGCATTTTTCTCATAGCCCGCTTTGGCCAGCATGTTGTGCGCGACGGCACCCACCGTGACGGTTGTGGCCACGCCTGAGCCCGAAGGCCCGCCTAATAAAAAGGAAGACAAGACAACCGTCTTTCCAACATTGGAGGTTTTGCCGCCCATGATGGAGAAAGAGAAATCAATGAAAAATTTGCCTGCGCCACTGAATTGAAGAAATGCACCAAAGATCGTGAACAAAATAATCAGCGTGGAAGAAACATCGACGGCGGTTCCAAAAATACCCTCGAGGGTCATGTACATGAAACCCACCAAACGCGACAGTTCATACCCTTTGTGGGTCCAAGGCGCTGGCAAATAGTTGCCAAACAAGGCATACAGCAAGAACGACACTGTGACTGTCAATAACACCCAGCCATTGGTTCGGCGCAGCGCTTCCAAAATAAGCAAGATCAGAATACCGCCAAAAACAATGTCCATGGTGAGTGGAAAAGTATTGCGGTCGGCAAAATCATCTCCCCCCATCACCGCATAGGCCAATGTGGACACCGCCAACAGGGCAAACGCCAGGTCCCAGACCATCAGTCTGTTTTTGAAACGTGCGGCAATGGGAAAAGTTAAGAAAATGAAGACCAACACCATGGTGACGTGGGTGGTCCGCAATATCTGAGCGGGGACGATGGCGTAGGCGGCATACAAATGAAACAAAGACATGCAGACCGCCAAAATGGTGAGGGCAATGCCTAAAAAGCCTTTGTATTGATTGGCGTCGCCTTCTTCTTCCTTGATCAGTTCCTCGACGCGCTGACGAGTTTCGGCGTCGAGGGTGTCAGTGACCTGATCAGTCAAGCTTCCCACCTTTTTCTTTGATGTACTTTTCTGCACCTGGGTGGAAAGGCACAGAGGTGGCGGCATTTTTCTGCGACGCTATTTTCACATTGGCGTACTCTTGATGGACTGCAATCAAATCTTTTTGATGGTCAAAAATAGCTTTCACAATTTTGTAAGCCTGATCATCAGACATGTTGCCGTTGGCAATCAGAATATTGGCAACAGAGGCCATTTTGTTGTCTGAGTTCATGCCGGAATAAGTTGTTTGCGGTATGACATCAGCGTAATACAAGTTGCCCCATTTCTTGTTCATCGCTGACACAGCATCGGCATGGTCAATCATGCGGATTTTGATACCGGGTGTGCTGGCCAAATCAGTGACGGCTGCAGTGGGAAGTCCCCCCACCCAGAAGAACGCATCAATCTTCTTATCCTTTAAAGCATTGGCTGATTCGGCAACGCTCAAGCGCTCACGCGTGACATCTTTCATAGGGTCAAGGCCTGCGCCTTCCATCAGTCTGAAGGCCATGACCTCGGTGGCGCTGCCAGGACTGCCTGCAGAAATACGACGGCCTTTTAAATCAGCCATGGATTTAATGCCTGTGGCTTCAGTGGTTACCACATGCATGCGGTTGGGGTATAGAACCAGCAAGGTTTTGACATCTACTTTGCGGCCTTTGAATTTTTCCTGACCCTTGGCAGCATCCAAAGCGGCATCCACCATGGAAAAGGCCACATACGGTTTGCCACTGCCAATTAAGTTGAGGTTGTCGACGGAGCCGCCCGTCACCTCTGCGGTGGCCTGCATGCCAGAGACGTGCTTAGACAGCACATTGGCCAAGCCACCTCCCATGGGGTAATAAACACCGCCTGTGCCCCCGGTGGCAATGGAAATATTTTGAGCCATCAAACTGCTGCTCGCCAGCAAGGCCAGAGAAGAAAAAAAGTGTACGAGTTTCATGAGGGTGTCCTTGAATATGGAGGGAGATCCTCCCTTAGCATCTTCCTTGATGGCGTGATTTTCAAGAGGGGTAGACCCTAATTTCCTTGGGATGGCTTTGGGTTAGCCTAGTCTAAACTGTGACCCACCCATTGAAAAAGTGAAGGGAGCCCCACTTGAACACCCCGAATACACATACCGCCCCCGACAAAGTTGCCAGCCATGCCATGCGAGGCGTGCTTTCGCCGGTTCTCACCCCTTTCCATGCCGACTTGTCGGTGCACAAGGAACTGCTGGCCGCCCAATGTCATTGGCTTTTGAAATGCAACGTTGGCTTGGCGGTGTTTGGCACGAACTCTGAAGGCAATTCATTGTCTGTGGGTGAGCGGTCTGATCTGGTTCAGTACTTGGTGGCCCAAGGGATAGCCCCACGACGCATGATGCCTGGCACAGGGGGCTGCGCATTGCCGGATGTGGTGAGCCTCACAAAAGTGTGTTTAAGCGCTGGCGTTCAGGATGTCTTGGTGTTGCCGCCGTTCTATTACAAAGGTGTCAGCGACGAAGGTTTGTTCTCTTTTTTCAGCGAAGTGATTGAGCGAGTAGGGGACAGTAACTTGCGTGTTTATCTTTATCACATTCCACCCGTGTCCCAAATTGGTTTCTCAATGGGCTTGATAGAGAAATTGCTCAATCGATACGGTTCAGTCATTGCTGGCGCCAAAGACAGTGGCGGTCAGTGGTCAAATACCGCAGCCATGATTGAACGTTTTTCGCATCGTGGTTTTTCAGTTTTTGCCGGCAGTGAGAATTTCTTGATGCAAACCATGCGCGCTGGTGGCGTGGGTTGCATCAGCGCCACCGCCAATGTCAATCCCGCAGCCATCTCTTCGCTTTGCAGTAACTGGATGGCGGCCGATGCAGACGCACAGCAACAGCGGCTTGACGTGGTACGCGCCCTCTTTGCGGCCTTCCCCATGATCCCTGCAATGAAGTCAGCGGTGGCTCAAGTGACCGGCGAAAGCGATTGGAAACGAGTCCGCCCCCCCTTGATTTCACTAGATCAGACGCAGGAATTGGCATTGCAGAGTTCAATGAAAGAGGCTGGCTTTGAAATGAAAATTGATTTCGTTTGAGGCAACAACACAATGGCTTGATGTGTTGCAACAGTTTCAAGCATCCACTTGAACCTTGGCTTCTTTCACAACCTTGGCCCACTTTTGCGTTTCATTTCTAATGAAGTCGACAAAGCGCTCTGGCGACCCGCCACCATCTTCTGCACCGTATTGTTCAAATTTTTCAATCACATCGGGCATGGCCATGACTTTGTTCATGTCCTCATTGATGCGTTTTACAAAAGAGGGATTCATGCGGCCAGGCCCCACCAAGCCGTACCATGTGGTGGCGTCAAAACCCGAAAATCCTTGCTCGTCCATGGTGGGCACATTGGGGTGTCCTTTGGCGCGTTTGGTTCGAGTCTGCGCCAGCGCAATGGCTTTGCCACTTTTCACATGCGGTGTGGCAGAGGTCATGGTTTCAAAACAATATTGAACTTGGCCGCCAATCAAGTCTGTAAGGGCAGGGCCTGATCCTTTGTAAGGCACATGCAGGGCATCAATGCCCGCCCTCAGCTTGAACATCTCCAATGCCAAGTGCTGCGCCGAGCCACCGCCTGCTGAGGCAAAGCTAATGCGGCCTGGGTTTTGTTTGCACAAGGCCACCAAATCTTTCACATTTTTAGCGGGCTGCGATTCATTGCAAATCAGCAAATTGGGGGTGACGCCCACCAAGCCAATCGGCGAAAAGTCGCGCTCCACGTTGTAGGCCAGCTTGGGTTGCAAACTAACTGCCAAAGCATGGCTGTTGATGTGCGCCATGAGCAAGGTGTTGCCATCAGCGGGCTGCTTGGCCACATAGTCCGCAGCAATGACGCCAGCTGCACCCGCCTTGTTGTCAATCACGATGGTGATGTTCCACATGGCTTGAAGTTTTTGGGCCAACACGCGGGCCAACGCATCGGTACCGCCTCCTGGTGGAAATCCCACCACAATTCGAATGGGGCCCGTCGGCAAAGTTTGGGCCTTGATCATGGGCGCGGCCATCAAAGTTGCAGATGCGGCCGTGGCTTGGAGGAGGGTTCTGCGTTTCATGAGGGTGTCCTTCAATGTTGAATGAGGGCTGGAACAGGGTTAGCTGAAAAATAGTCCATGGCGGCTTGAACGCCCGAGCCCTTGAGCTGAACGCCACTCAACTTCAAGCCCATTTCGCAAGCTGAAAGGGCGGCAATCAAGGTCAGGTCATTGCAATCGCCCAAGTGTCCAATGCGGAACATCTTGCCTTTGACTTTGCCCAGGCCGGTTCCCAACGAACAATCAAATCGTTCGTAAATGAGTTTTCGAACAGCGTCAGCATCAATGCCTTCGGGCGTCATCACACCGGTCAAAATAGGCGAGTACAAGGCCGGGTCGGCACACTGAATGGGCAAGCCCCATGCTTTGACGCCTGCACGAACCCCTTCACCCCAACGCACATGGCGTTTGAAAACCACCTCCAAACCCTGTCCCAAAATCATGTCGCAAGCTTCGCTCAAGCCGTACATCAAATTTGTATTGGGTGTGTAGGGGTAATAGCCTGATTTGTTGATCTCCAACATCTCATCCCATGCCCAAAAAGATTTGGGCAAGCTAGATTTTTTGCTGGCCTCAATGGCCTTCGGTGAAATGGCGTTGAAACTGATACCCGGCGGCAACATCAAGCCCTTTTGAGATCCACTGACAGTGACATCAACGCCCCACTCATCATGCCTGTAATCGGCAGAAGCCAAACCTGAGATGGTGTCAACCATGAGGAGCGCGGGATGTTTGGCCTTGTCTATTGCGCGGCGCACTGCCGCAATATCACTTGTTACGCCGGTAGAAGTTTCGTTGTGCACCACACACACCGCCTTGATGCTGTGAGATGAGTCCTGCTTCAAGCGCTCTTCAATTTTGTGTGCGTCAACACCTTGGCGCCAACCCTCTGCGCCAGGCAATCCCAACAACTCAGCCTTAATCCCCAAGCGGGATGCCAACTTAAACCACAAGGACGCAAAGTGGCCCGTCTCGTACATCAACACATGATCCCCTGAACTCAAGGTATTGACCAAGGCGGCTTCCCATGCACCGGTGCCCGATGCCGGATAAATCATGACGGGGTGCTGTGTCTTGAAAATGGCTTTCATGTTGGCCATCAATTTCAAACCCAAAACTCCAAATTCAGGACCCCTGTGGTCAATGGTGGGCAGGCTCATGGCCCGCAAAATTCGATCTGGAACCGGTGAAGGCCCCGGTATTTGCAGAAAGTGGCGTCCCGTTGGATGGAAATCAAGCTGAAGCATTTAGAACGTTCCTAAGAATTAATTTGCATTTGACGACAGAATAGCGGGAATTCAGTTCTCCCTGATGTGGAAAAACCCCTAGCTTTCGTTGAATCAGTCCTCTATGAACACAACTACAACCATGGCTGCAGCACCTGCCAAAGACTCAGCTCTCAAAGCATACGAGCAAGTTGCCGCTGCCAGCAACGAGGTGGCCGGCCTATTGGCCAAGCGTTTGAAAACTGAAACGCAGGGTGACGTCCTCTTTTCACCTGCTGACAGGGGCCGTTACGCCACGGACGCCTCAATTTATCAAGTCACGCCACTGGGTGTTTTTGTACCCCGACACCCCGAGGAAGTGGCCACCGCCATGGCCATTTGCCGTGAATTGAAGGTTCCCATTGTTCCAAGAGGCGGTGGCACCAGCCAATGTGGTCAAACCACCGGTGTGGGTTTGGTCATTGACCACAGCAAATATGTCCGAAATGTCCTTAACCTAGACATCAAAGCTGGCACGGTAGAGGTGCAACCGGGTATGGTTCTAGACAGTCTGAATGCTTCGCTCAAAAAACAGGGCGTGTGGTTTCCCGTCGATGTTTCAACCAGTGCGCAAGCCACCTTGGGCGGCATGGCAGGTAACAACTCGTGTGGCAGCAGATCTATTGCCTACGGCAACATGGTGCACAACGTATTGGGCGCCAAAGCTTGGCTCAGCAGCGGTGAGTTACTTGATTTTTCAAATTTTGAAAACAGCTCTGGGCGTGCGAAGCAAATTGGCGAGTTTGTTAAGCAACTGGCTGCGCACCATCACGCAGAAATTCAAACCAATTGGCCCAAAGTTTTAAGGCGAGTAGCTGGCTACAACCTGGATATTTTTGACAACCAAAATGTGCGGCCCTACACCCAAGACGGCAAGGTGAATTTGTCGCATTTGTTGGTGGGCAGTGAAGGCACGTTGGCCATGACCCAATCGCTCACCTTGAAGCTCAGTGAGCTTCCCACTTCGAAGGTGCTGGGGGTGGTGAACTTCAACAGCTTTTTCAAAGCCATGGATTCTGCGCAACACATTGTGAAGCTGGGCAACGGATCTCTGACTGCTGTTGAGCTGGTCGATCGAACCATGATTGACTTGTCTTTGAAAATCCCCGCTTTTGCATCGACCATTCGCACAGCCCTCATTGGCGAACCTTCAGCCATTTTATTGGTTGAATTTGCAGGCTCAGACAAAGAAAAGCTCAAGCGTGAATTGAAACAATTGGTAGCGCTTATGGGGGACATGGGCTTGCCCAACAGCGTGGTGGAAATGATCGATGAAGCACCGCAGAAAAATCTGTGGGAAGTTCGCAAAGCAGGCCTGAATATCATGATGAGTTTAAAGGGCGATGGCAAACCTGTTAGCTTCATTGAAGACTGTGCTGTGCCCTTAGAGCACTTAGCAGAGTACACCGATGCATTGACGCAAGTCTTTCAAAAACACGGTACCAAAGGCACTTGGTATGCACATGCCTCGGTTGGCACATTGCATGTAAGACCTATTTTGGACATGCGCCGTGATGGCTCGCACAAAATGCGCGCGATTGCCGAAGAAGCCAGCGCACTCGTCAGAAAATTCAAAGGCGCCTACAGTGGTGAACACGGCGACGGCCTGTGCCGAGGAGAATGGATTGAGTGGCAGTTTGGTCCCGCCCTCCAACAAGCATTTTCACAAATCAAACAGCACCTTGATCCCTTGAATTTGCTCAGTCCCAACCGCATGGTGAACCCACCCAAAATGGACGACACATCGCTCATGCGCTTTGGTAACAATTACAAAATCATTCCCATTCAAACAGCGCTAGATTGGAGCGCATGGAATGTTCACAACGACGCCGCCACAGAACAAGCAAGCCCGCCTGGAACAGGTCAAGATCCAGCACAAGGTTTTGCCAAAGCGGTTGAAATGTGCAACAACAATGGTGCTTGCAGAAAATTTGATGCAGGCACCATGTGCCCCAGTTTCAGGGTCACGCGCGATGAAGTTCATGCGACACGCGGCAGGGCCAATACACTCCGATTGGCATTGAGTGGCCAATTGCAAGGTGGCCTAGAAAGCCCAGAAGTAAAGGAAGCTTTGGACCTTTGTGTCGGTTGCAAGGGTTGCAAACGCGATTGTCCTACCGGCGTTGACATGGCACGTATGAAAATTGAAGTGCAACTTCATTACAACCAAAGGCACGGTTTGCCATTGAAGGACAGACTGATATCCAACTTGCCACGGTATGCACACATTGCATCGCAATGGCCATTTCTCATGAACTTGCGCAACCAGTCGCCATTGTTGGCCCGCTTGGCAGAGTCTTTGACTGGCCTGTCAGCAGAGCGCTCTTGGCCAGAATGGAAAAAGGACCATTTTTTCAACAGTCGCCGTGTCGGTGTTTCAGCGGCAGAAGTGTTGGTGGCCAGCAAGCCGGTGGTTTTATTTGTCGACACTTTCAATGGCTATTTTGAATCTGAAAATGCCTGGGCCGCCTGCGAAGTCTTGGCGGCGGCGGGTTATCAAGTCCATATTGCGAGTCGCACGCAGCAGGATACGCCAGGCCAGCACCTTTGCTGCGGTCGAACCTACTTGGCCAGCGGCCAAGTGAGCAAAGCCAAAGAACATGCAAAAGCATTGCTGGAAGCGTTGCTTCCGTTCGCGCAAAAAGGCATCGCCATTGTGGGTCTAGAGCCATCGTGTCTTTTGACACTGCGAGATGAATCCCTGGTCATGGGCCTGGGTGAGATGGCCGAGACAGTGGCAGCACATGCTGTTTTGTTTGAGGAATTTTTAGCGGCAGAAAACAAAGTGGGCCAACTTGCTTCGCTCAAGGCCAAATTGTCGAGCGCTAAAAAACCGTTTTTGCTGCACGGGCACTGCCACCAGAAAGCCTTTGGCTTGATGCCATCTGTGATGCAAGTGATTCAACTCATTCCAGAGGCAAAGGTGGACCTGATTGAGAGCAGTTGCTGCGGTATGGCGGGCTCTTTTGGCTATGAAGCGTCACATTTGCATGTTTCCAAACAAATGGCAGAAGCCAACTTATTGCCCAGTATTCGAAACCAATTAGAAGCTTGTGTGGTGGCCGACGGCACCAGTTGTCGCCATCAAATCAAGGATGGCAGCGATAGAAATGCCATTCATGTGGCTTTGTTACTGGCTAAACATTTACAAAAATGATACCTAAAAATCAAATAAGACAGATAATGCTCAGGAATTGTAGGTGCTCAAAATCCGTGATTGATTCATAACCCGAGATTCCGATATGACCCGAATTGAAGAGCTCGTATTGCAGCGAAAAGCAATTGATGCAGAAATTGAAGCTGAGTACAAAAAGGAGCGTGAAGCTGCAGCCAGGGGCGAGGCTGATGCGCAATTCAATTTAGGCATGATTTACTACAAAGGGCAAGGTGCACCTCAAAATTATGCAGAGGCATTTAGCGCATTCAAATTGGCTTCAGAGCAAGGTAAAACAGAAGCGCAGTTTTATCTTGGCTTGATGTATGAGCAGGGACAAGGCACCAATCAGGATTATGCAGAAGCCGCTCACTGGCTCGAATTATCTGCCAACGAAGGTAATCCAGACGCGCTGAACAGGCTAGGCGCAATGCTTGAAAATGGATGGGGACTCAAGCAAGACTATCAAGCTGCAATGAGATGCTACAAGTTATCAGCTGAAAAGAAAAATCCTTCAGCCCACTTTAACATTGGGTCAATGTACGAACAACACCACGGCGTAGAGCAAGACGATATAGAAGCCATTCGCTGGTACAAATTATCAGCAGATCTGGGTCATGAAGAAGCCCATTACAGAATTGGTTTTCTGTATCTAACTGGTCACAGTGTGAAGCAAGACTTTAAAGAAGCCAAGCACTGGTTCGAGTTGCTTGCCCATAAAGGGCACATCAATTCACAAATCAGGCTAGGAGAAATATACGACAAAGGCCTAGGCGAAGTCCAAAATTATGCTGAGGCCATCAAATGGGTCAAATTGGCAGCAACTCATGGCAGTGCAGAAGCCCAAGCGAAAATGGGTTTCATTCATGGAAACGCTCATGGCGTCGCGCTTAATTTTCACGAATCGCTGCGCTGGTACCTCATGGCAGCTGAGCAAGAATTCCCAGGAGCGTTGTCGAATTTAGGCTTTATGTTCGACCACGGACAAGGCGTCCCAGCAGATTCACAAAAGGCCCTGATGTACTACAGCAAGGCCGCAAAGAAAGGGGATGAAAACGCCAGGAAAAATCGCGACATCATTGAAGCTCGAATTGCCAAACAACAATCAAATCATCACTAAAGAGTCTAAATTTCGCGCTACAAATTTTGCGTCAATGCTTCATTCCACACAGCTTTGGCTATTTTCCGTTTGCTTATGAAATTCAAAATGTCCGAAAAGTCGCTCTTTGCCACTTTGTTGCGTGCGCCTTGGTGGGTGAGCTTTCTGGTAATGCTGAGTGTGGCATTGGTAGCAGGCGCTTTATTGCCCGATGCCTACAAAATGGCAGGCGCCTTGGGTGGATTCCCTTTTCTGGTGATTGGTGTCATAGCGGCATGGCAGCAAAGAAACGCATTGTCGTCTGAGCGCATCAGCGAACTGACGGATCAAGCGCGCAGCTTGGGGTGGGCTGAATTTTCCAGCCTGCTCGAACAAGGTTTTCGTCACCAAGGCTTTGCGGTGAGTCGTCTCAAAAACGATTCTGCAGATTTTAAGTTAGAAAAAAATGGCCGCATCACCCTGGTCAGTGCAAAACGCTGGAAAGCTGCATCCGTGGGTGGCGACAACGTGCGAGATTTACTTCATGCGCTCGAAAGCCATGAAGCATCGTCCTGTTCGCTTCTCAACCTAGGCCAATTCAGCCAAGCTGCGCTGGACATGGCGGGTCAAAACCCTGTCCATTTGATGGGTTCGAATCACATTGCGCAACTTCTAAACGATGGGATTAAAACTCAAAAAAACTAAAGCCTTGAACAAAGAATGTCAATGTTTTGTAAAGCTGACCCCCTTATTTTTCAGTGCCCATGCGCAAAAGCTCATCGATCAGAAAATGAGTTTTCAAGGCGTCCTCCCCGTTCACACGCGGAGGCCTTTGCTGAACAATCGAGTTCATGAATTCGATCAGCACTTCACGGTGCGGTCCATGTGAAAAATCCATGATGTTGGTGCCGCTGCCAGTCCCGCCTTCGCTGGTCACTGTCAGGGACTCTCCCTCCAAAAAATGCACCTCAAGGTTGGCACCGCTCAAATGGGCGCTTCCGCGGGTGCCGATGATGTCGATTGTCTCAGGCAATCCTGGGTACATGGCCGTGGTGGCCATCAAGTCACCTGGCGCCCCATTGCCTAAAACCAGAAGTGCGCTCACATGGTCTTCGGTTTCCATTTGGTGGAGTCGTGTTTGACGCACCACCGCTGCTTTGACCGACTGCACGCCCACCAAGGCCCTGAACAAGTCCAGTGTGTGAATCGCTTGGGTCAGCAAAACGCCACCACCATCCCGTGCCAAAGTGCCACGACCTGGCTGCTTGTAATAAGCTTGGGAGCGCCACCAAGGCACACGCACTGAGGCCGCTTGGACTTCACCCAATGCCCCGTCATCCATCAGTTTTTGCAGCGCGATGGCAGCGTCCCGAAAACGGTGTTGCAAAACCACACCCAAATTCAACTTGGCATTTTGAGCAGCTTCAACCAATTGGGTCGACCTGCCTAGGTTCAGTTCTAGAGGCTTTTCGAGCAAAACATGTTTACCCGCGGCAAAGCAAGCTTTGCAAATGTCCAGATGCGTGGAAGGGGGCGTGGCCACAATGACGGCCTGGACCTTAGGGTCTTCCAGAGCAGGTTGGAGCGTACTCAAAAGTTGCACGGGGCCGTTATAAGGTTTGATTCGATCCGAATGGGGGTGCCGAGTGATCGCATAACGCAGGTCGATACGATCCGTTAGATCTTGCAAGCTGCGCAGATGTGGCAGGGAGGCAGAGCCCAGGCCCACCAAGGCCATGCCCATGCGGTTGGCCATCAGCGATCCTTACCGATTTTGATTTGGTTGATTTGTGCTTGCGCCGTGACCAGACTTTGGTGCACGCTCGTTCCCATCAATGAGGGAGCTTTGACGTTTTCTGTCAAGTGAACGTAATAACGAAGATCTTTTGACGCGTTGTTCAGCTCAAATTTCAGGCCGGTGTAATCACCCTCTAGGGTCTTCGCCATCGCCTGAAACAATCCGGAGTTGACGGCCCCAGCAGACACCACACGCACCAGTTGCGACACATCGATACCGGCCTTGGTACCCACCGCAAAAGCTTCAGCAGCAGCGGTGGTCTTTTCTCCAGAAATGATCAACTAGAGGTTCCTTTACTTTAAAAATCGAAGCAAGCTCTCTTCAAAGCTTAAGGACGGCGACCTTCAATTTTGACTGGCAAAGGTTGAATTTCAACCATGCCATACGGTCCTACAACTTCTCCAGCCCAGCTGTCGCCGTTGATCAAAGCCTTGACCGACTTCACTTGACCTTCAGCATTCAAAAAACTGAAGTGCAAGTAGGCACCTTCCATGCGTGCGCCTAACAAATTTTGCTGCTTACCCTGATGGATGATTGTCCCCCCTACTCGCTGAAAGGCTTGATCAAGTTTGAGCGTCGAAGTACCTTGTCCCTCTAGACCGGAGATGGACCATACTCCAGAGGCCTTTGCGGGTACAGTCCAAAAATAGCCCGTACCATTAGGGACACGAATCACCTCATCAGGCTCCCAATCACCCATAGAAAATGTATTTGAAAGAACACGAGTGCCAGGCTTCATGGCCAAGATGCTTGGCCGGAGTTGCGCATTCAACTCCTCCAATAAATACAAAGTGACCACAGTGGCCTTCGAAAAATCTTCCTTAAAGATATCGCCATGAACAATGCGCACACGATCTGCAACACCTGCCCTTTGCGCATTTCGCTGCGCTAAGGCTGCCAAATCTTTGTTGTATTCGATGCCCCAAGCACGCGCACCAAATTGCCGTGCGGCCGCAATGGGAATTTTTCCATCGCCTGCACCCAGATCAACCAACTCGTCATTGGGACCTACCCCTGCGGCTTCTAATAACTTGTGCACCAAATCATCACTGGTTGGCAACCACATGACATCCTTGCCTACCTGCCCGCGCTTAGGTGCATACGTTTCAGTCTGAAGAGAGTGACAAGCCTGTAGGCCTGACACAGCAGGTGCAAAACACAAGACCCAGAACAGGGTGCGGAAAAGTGTATTGAGGGTTGAGTTTTTGTAGAAGTCAATCATGAAGTGCTCTGAATAGACTTCATTTTACAAACTTAAAGGCCATCAGGAATGTTTCCCTGACGGCCTTACTCTGTTGTATTGCAAACTTCGCAGACAGCAGAATGTGATCTCAAGACTGCTACTTTTTTAACTATTTAAAAAATAAAAATACACCGGTTGCCAACGAAATCAAAATAAAACAAGCGCAAACCACTTCGTAAACTTTTTCGCCATCAGTTGTCATATTCGCCCCCTTAAATTACATTAATTTAATGTGAAGGACTGAATATTACTATTCTGAAATAAAAATGCAAGAAAAAAATTTCTTGATAGAAATGCGCCGTGAATATTACTTTTATTATGATTCAGGTCAAGCTCAGA
>Ga0214919_10000976_pt1 | contig 48463 bp, 52 predicted proteins | sample LL1503_MetaG_FD_177994 | JGI IMG/M metagenome (GOLD analysis project Ga0214919, IMG submission 177994) | Freshwater microbial communities from Lake Lanier, Atlanta, Georgia, United States - LL-1503 | ecosystem: Environmental > Aquatic > Freshwater > Lake | place: USA: Georgia | collected...
CAACAGCAATGCTAGCGCAGGCAAATCAAATGCCAAATGTGATTTTATCGTTATTGAAGTAATAGGAATAACATTTTTGGGACTAGCTTAGAAAGTTAGTCCCAATTTGGCACTTCTACTTAAGGAGAATTTATATGGGTGTTATAAATGCTAATTTACTGATATCTTCGCCAGGGCAGTTATTAGCTCAGACCAATCAGAAAGCTCTAGATGCTACTTTACCAATATCTAATCCTTCCGATGCTGAAGTGGTAAAAAAAGTAGCTAATACGGAAATAAAAAGTACTAATGTCGCTGCTAATAGTCAACCTACCCGTGAAGCGGTTGCTAAGGCGGCTGAACAAATTCAATCCTTTGTTAAAGAAATGGGCCGAAACCTAGATTTTTCTGTAGATGCTACTACTGGCTATAATGTTGTAAGAGTAGTCAACCCGGAGACTAATGAGATCATTCGACAACTTCCCTCTGAAGAGTTGTTGAAAATTGCTAGAAGTATGGAAAGTTGGAACAGCGTACTGGTGAGTCAAAAAGCTTAATAGTAATTAAGACCGGCTTAACATGGCACGATTATTGCTTTAAATTCTTTACTGGGAAAGGGGTTTTATGGCAAGCATTTCTTCAACATCAAATTCGAGTGCGATTGATGTAGCATCTATCGTTTCGCAACTTATGGTTGCCGATAATAAACCCTTAGATGCTGTAAAAGTCAGTATTGCCAACGAAAATTTGATTATAAGTGATTTAGGTAACATTAAATCAAAAATTTCTGCTTTACAGACTGCTTTAAATAAATTCGAGGATGTGAATTCTTACAATGCGGTAACTGCATCCTCAAGTGCACCTACTATAATATCTGCAACCGCTTCTAACGGCGCAACTCTAGGAAGATATGATGTGCAAGTCAGCCAAACTGCGGAACCAACAAAGATCAATATCGGTGGAGCAAATACAGTTGGAAATTTGTCACAGGTCACAGTAGATGCGACCGGATTTCAAATTACCGTCGGACAGAATGTATTTGCGTATGCAGCAGGAACAACCACGACAAAATTAACTGATTTGACTGCTTTTATAAACGGTTTAAATAAAAACATTACTGCTAGTGTTGTTGCAGTGAGTTCAACTAATTGGAACTTATCCATTCAAGGAAGTACTGGTAGTGATAACAAAGTTTCTATAAACAATTTAAATGGTGGTAGTGCAACCGATAATGGGGACGGAACTGGCTCGACAACTTGGGGTCATGATGGCATTAGTGAAACATTTAATGCGCGCGGGGTTAGTTATAGTACTGGGATAACACAAACTAATAATTTGGCCTTTTCTTCGGCAATAAATAGTTCATTTACAACAATCGAACTGTCTCAGGGGTCAGTAAATACCCCAATTGGAGATTATGTTATTTCAAGCTTATCAGCAACAAGTGTAACCCTTACAAATAAATCAACAGGCATTTCTCAGTCTATTGGAGTCTCAAACCCTAGCGTAGGACAAAACACATTAAATTTTAATGAACTTGGCTTGAAGATAAATTACACAACATCCGCCACCCCAGGTGATACAGCGGCTAACATTATTTCGGACCTAACGGGAAAAATAATTTCTATTAAACCCCCAACATTAGCGGGAACAGACATCTCAATTGATCTAAACTCAACCGCAAAGAATTCTTTAGTATCAGTAAATGGTATTAATTACTCAAGGAATTCTAATAGTATCAACGATATAATTAATCGAGTGACTTTAAATATTATGGGTAATGTAAAAACAACTCAAGAAACATTAAAGTCCAATATCTCTCTTGCACAAGGAGCGGACAGCTCTCTCACGACAATACAAGGGTTAATCACCGCATATAATGATGTAATAAGTTTATACAAGACTTTGACAAAAAATGCAGATACAACCGCAGGTGGGAATTTTGCAAGTAAAAAAAGCTTATTAAGTTACATTGCAGAGTTTAAAAACCGTATCGCTCAAGGATTTCGTTATGGGGATACAACAAACATGAGTTTCTCTGAGGTTGGCTTAAACCTTAATTTAGATGGAACCGCAACGTTTGATACTATCAAATACACAAACGCTAGCCTAAATGGTTTACAAGCAAAACTAAGTAGTGGAGCTAAGGTTGGATATGAATCTGCAACGAATACTCTAAAAACTCAACTAACTTCTGTCTTAAGCTTCGGAGGTACGATAGACAGTCAAGTTAACAACATAAATACAAAAGTAACACAACTTGCAAGTCGTCAAAAGGATCTTCAGTTACGCTTAGAGGCGAAACAAAAAGCTTATACAATACAATATTCCAACCTTAATACACTATTGTTTAATTTCACCAATACAAGTAATGCATTAACCAGTTCATTAACAGCTTTGACGAATATGAATGCGAGTAAATAACTGTGTCTAAAGTCGCTAATGCATATAAAAATACAGAGATAACAACTTCTGTAAGTTCTGCAAATGCTAATGATTTGATTTTGTTAGTTTATGATCGAATAATATTAAATCTTCGGTTAGGTAAGAAAGAATTAGAAAATAATAAACTTGGAATTGAAGAATTTACAATGGTTAATGAATTAATTAATCTTGGTTTAGTAGCTAGCTTAAATGATCTAAAAGGCGGAGAAATTGCTCAAAATCTTAGAAATATTTATTTATGGGCTATGCACTTTACGATTGAAGCTAGATTAACAAAATCATGTGAAAAAATAGACGAAATTATTAATGTATTTAATAAATTAAGGGAAGCCTGGGAATTTATCAAATCTCCTAAAAGTACCAACAATTTAGTACGATAAAATTAAGACCGGATTAAAAATCCGAAATATTTAGACTTTAATAGCCCAAAATTGATACATACCAGAAAAAAAGCTTGTATTTTGTAATTCAAATTCATGCCAATGCGTTAATAAATATTCGGTATTATCTAACATTTGTGCCCTATAAGGTTCTTTGAAAGACTCATCTAAAAATTCAAAGCCGAGAAAAGTCAACCCACATACCTTCAGTAAATTTTCAACTTGAATTAAGTTAAAGCAATGTTCTTGAACGTGAAAAAGCAAATCCCGACATTCGCTTGTAGAAAAAAAATCATTATGAATCATTACAGATTGAAGTTTATTAAATTCGAGATGCGAATTATTAATGATTGAATTACGCAGGATTTGAATATCGCTCTGCGAATTTGAAAGATTTTTATCTTTTATGAGTTTTCGGGTTAGAGAAATATCCTTTCTTGCAATTTCACTGTATAGTCCAAGATGGATTAATCCACCAGTCTTTAAACGTCGGACTAGATTTCGAAGCCCTTCTTCAGGATTTAATAAATGATGAAGAACACCGACACTTTCTACAATATCAAATTGATCCTCTAAAGCATCAAGCTCTAAAAGATCCCCTTGAAAATAGGTAATATTTTTTAAGCCTAATTCCCTCGTTTTTCGAGTTGCATAACATAAGCTACTTAAACTCAGATCTATTGCTGTGACCTTGGCGTTTAGAAAGCGAGTCGCTGATAGAATTGCATGCTGACCAGTGCCACATCCAGCTATTAAAATGTTAGGTGACTTCGAGTAGGGTAAATTAGCAAACTCAGGTACCAGGTGCATTTGAGAAAAAAGATCCCGAATTCTTATCTGTTCAGCATATCCATGCGCAGAAATCCATCGTGGATATGGATTTTCCTCATATTGTAGTTGTACAAGTTTTGATGTTGGGTTGTTAACGCTTGTCAGTGGGCGAATCGTATTTCGTATAGTTAATTCTTCATGACATTCTAGGACTTGAACCCTGATCATATCGGTAAGGATATTTGGCGAAGGAGTTTTCGCAAGCTTTAACGACCAAGGGTAGGAATGTAATGGACGATAGGTTGCGAGCGTTGCAATTTTATGTGGAGGAATATCACCATCTTCCACGGCCAGACTAATCTCTGCTTCTAATTGCTCAATTAGGTGACCTTCCTCCGGCAATTCAAAATAAACAAATTCATTGATGAAGCATTGTTGCGCTAATAGTGTTGAGAATTCGAGTACGTTAGGATCTTGTACAAATACAGAATCGCTCTTTAGAAAAATTCTTCTTAGAGTGCGAAGAGATTTTTCATAACGAAGGTCGGCTATTGGTGCTAGCGTTAATAATTTTTTAAAAAGAGGCAGAGTAGAAAGGCCTCTAACGATATCTAGGATATCTTTCTCTGTTGGGACTTGTGAAGTAATTTGAATGAATTTTTGAATAAGCTCAGATTCTTCTAAAGCATGAATTGCTATTTTAGAAATGATTGAAGGTCTTATAGCGGAAGTTTTTTTATTTATTAAATCTAAAATATATGGGGATAAGTCTTTTAGGAGGTTTGGATTATTAATTTTCCCTAGGCATACTGAAAAATTACTCCAATAGATTTTATTTTCTTTAGTAATATCGAGTGATTTACAAAAATAACTTATCGCCTCAGCATACTTGCCTAGTTTACAAAATGCTAACCCACAATTTTGATGCACCTCAGGATCTAAATCATTGAGTTGAGCTGCCATTTGATAAGACTCAATCGCGAGAGGAAATTTGCCTTGGCTCTCAAGTGCTAAAGCTTTGTTATGATGCGCCGACACATAGGAGGGATTAATTTTGATGGCGATATCAAAACCGGCGATGGCTGCGTCTAAAAGGCTTAATTGAAGTAGAGCATTTCCATATAAAAAATAACTTTCTGGATTCTTAGGATCAATTTTAATGGCTTGATCGATGTATTCAATTGCTTCATTTGATTGTCGAAGATCTATCAGGGCTGCGGCAAGGTTTAGGCATACTTGAAAGTTAGGGGCGGTGATAAGTATTTTTTGATATAAATTGATAGCCTCTTTTAGCTCGCCTTTTTGGTGCAGTTTTGTGGCCAAAAGAAATTGATTGGTATGCGTCTTGGAAAGTTTTTTTGGTGATTGCGGCATAAGAGAATATCTATTCAGTAATTTCTTAATCGAGGAGTGTTAAGTCGAATTAGAGCATACTTTTCTTTAGCATCCCAATGCGGATGGATATTAAATAAAAAGCTTGATAAGAATTATTTTGGACTCTTTTGGGATATTCTGTAAAGGTTTTTGACCAAGGCAGTTTTTTTAATGGCGAGCAAATGCTTGTAAATGGCATATTTGCCAAAATTGTTATTCGCCAATTGAGAAGCTATGCCTTTTATCCAGATTGGAACTTATCCTAAATGATGGCGATGATATGCCTATGGATTCTAATCTTGATGCATTTTCAATTGCTCTTTAAGCCACTTTGTCCTGATTGGATGATTCACGATTGGATTCCCTTTAGTTGCAGGGGCTATATTATTTGTAGTACTTACTTTCTCAACGGTGCTCGGCTGATCAGCGATGTGAATACTAAAGGCAAGTCGAGCGCATTGTTGGATGCTGCGATGCCGCAGCATCCTTCTTGGCATCGTTTTCCAGAGTAGGTGCTCGGTCTTGATTTCGGCTGAGTATTCCTTGACGGTGATAGGTAAGATCCTGTCATGCCGATAGATACTACATTCCATCCACAGCGGAATACCGAGCTCTAACTCGGAAGACTCTTTAAATGTCATCCCGGCAAATTGTGGATCTTGATTGATCAGCCTCATCCAGCCATCGATGGTAATTAGGGTTTGATATTGTCCTTCGGAATTTTTAAAGAGCATGATTTCATCGGATAATGGATCAAGTCGGTATTTTCGGATCTGGTGTAAAAAATGCAGTAGTACTCTCGGGGAAAGACCTGAATACTCTTCTAGCCAAAGTGCCAGCTCTGCTTCCTCTAACTGCAATGCGATTGCTATATTGCTAACAGCCTGGAGTAAACACGCTGGTAGTTTTTGTTGATGGCTTAGAGTTAATGGGTCATTCTCAAGAGACTTGGATCTCTTTGGCTGCTGTTGCATCTTAGCTCGGTCAGTCGGCTGAACACACTGATCGTCCTGCGAACAGGTAGTCGCTTTGGAGTGGGTATTCGATTGTATAGTTTGATCTTGGTTTTGCATGGTGATGTACTCCTAAACTTTGGTTTTAATCAGTAAGCGCCGGTTTGATTGCACCGGAACTTGATAAGGTAGAACCCACTCGGGGTGTTCCTCAGTGAGTCTTTTAGCGTCCAAGCGAACGCTTGGTTTTGGAGCTTTCCAGGTTGCTAAAACCCTCCCGTCAAAATTGAGGATCTCCGCATCTTCCATCACGCCCATAATGTGCTGCTTTATCTGACTCACTTGTTGCTCCTGCTGCTCTATTTGCTCTTGAACTCGCAGGAGTTCTTGGATCAGCTTGACTATTTCTGGACTTGCATCAATCATGCGTTGAGTACCCCTGGCAAATAAATGTTGGTAGTCTGCTTCACATTTTGCTGGTGGGGGAATGTCTTTGAGCACATGATCCTCCCAAAATCGTATGGCATGCTCTAGTAACAGTGCCTCTAACTCTGGGTCACGAGGAATCTGGTAGATCCGCAGATCTGCATTCCCAAATAGAACTGCCACATCACAAGACGGTACTTGGGTAAGTAATAAATACCAAGCGCACTGGATTAAATAGGGCAGCGGAACTTGGTCACTGCCGGCGTCTCCCCACTCTTGCTTAGCAAAAGGATTAGCTGTTTTACATTCTAGAAGTCCTTGCGCTAAACACTTACCCTGCGCATCAAAGAGTGGCTCATCACTCGGGCGGATAAAGCGATCAATATGCCCCTGTAAATAGTTATGCTGCGGATGTGTAACTGCATCCTCATGCTGCACCAAATGATGACCTGTCAAATTCGCATACTCTTGCGCTACAAAGGCCTCTGCAAATCTTCCAAAACGCATTGGTAAAGATTCCCGCTCACTACATTGTTTTCCAGTTTTTTCTAACCAAACATCCACTGCTGTGCGATATTTTGATAGACCCAAAATTGCGCCAAGATCCGAGCCACCTAGATATTTTGACCGTTCACGTGTAAAATCTTGATTATTCAGCATTTTTTCCTTTATATGGTTAATAAATTAATTAAATAAACTATTAAATTAGTCATTTTAATTAATTATATAGTTTTTTTATTATGATTACAAGTGCCCAAATTCGAGCTGCGCGCGGTATCTTAGACTGGTCTAGAAGAGATCTTGCGAATAGCTCTGGAATAAGTTTTGCATCGATGATGCGATTAGAGTCATTTGATGGAGTACCTGCAAGTAACTTTAAAACCCTTGAAGCTATCAAGAAAGCCTTCGAAGAAGCCGGCGTCGAATTTATTGGTACCCCAGAGAAGGGTGCCGGTGTGCGCTGGAAACTTGACGAGTAAACTTCTGAATCTTTGCCAGGATGTATCGGGCCAGAGCTAAGGATTTAGTTTTGGCAAATATTTTTCGAAAATTGAAAAAAAGTTCGACAAACTTTTAAAAAAAAGTTTAGACTTATATCTAAGGGTAGCTTAGTAAACGAAATAGTCTACTAGATTATGGTGTATGAACACGAAAAATCTACACCTTGGGGCACGAAATCCCATTCAGCGTAGTTCACTCAAGAACTGCAATTCGAAATCACAGAGATGTGAGAAAAGGTTGAAACTGAATAGCAACCTGGCTTGTTACGAAAGACGAGTTATATCATTCAAAAACGGGTTGATACGTTCCCGCCGAACCATACGATCAAGTAGCAGCATTTCGGACATGAAATGTAATATCGATCAGTAGACCAGTTCGATACGGATGAGTTACGAAGCCTCATCTTAAAAGGTCTAGGGTTTTTGTCCCTTTAAAACAATGCGACTACGAGTATTACCCCGCGGACGATGCGAAACACAAAAAACCTTTTTCAAAAATTTAGGCGCTTAGCTGCGCATGGAGATTTAAATGTATACATCCTATCAAGGTCAGACTGGTCCTAAAAGCATACCAGGAAAGAAAAATTCTAGTATGAATGCCCTAAAAACCGGCTTATTTGCGAGGTCTACTATCTTGCCATTCGAAGATGAGGCGCATTATAAAAAGCACACTAAGCAAGTATTAATAAGCTTATCGCCAGAAAACGCGATTGAGCAAGCCATTGCTCAACAAATTGCCGATAGTCTTTGGCGGGGCGCGCGTTTAGAGCTGCGCTCGACGATGAATCGCGATGAGGTTTTTACTCAGTTGACCCCACAGGCGTTGGCAGGCTTTCTGGGGATCGAGGGTAAACGCCAGGCACGCGCACCAGATTATTTAGTGACCCCAAATCATCAAATTCCCCCAAAGGCATTAGGTATCCCCAAAAAATGTTTACAGCAGTTCGATCATTTGGTCAAAAATGTTAAAGGAGTGGCGAACTATGAGGCTGTCTGGCGACAGTATCCGGAGTTATTTACCGAGTTACATTATTGGCTTGAGGATGAAGAAGATATGCTAGATCTATTTATGAGTGATTTTAAAGGACTGAATGTAGCCTGGCAGCAAAGGCCAAGATTGATTGAAGAACACTTAGAGGTATTCAATGATCACTGTTGGTATCTAGTGCATTTTGAAGAGTTAAGGCCACAAATTCGAACTTGGATGGCGAGTTGGTATTTCTTGCAGGCCCGCGAATCCCATAATATTACGCATGCGGATGATTTGCTGGTGAAGGAGCGGCGTCAATGCCAAAGCTTGCTGGAGACGTATTGCAAAATGCGAAAAAGTGCCCAGGAACATGTGTTGTTTACGCAGAAGTATCTCCAGGTTCTTCCACCCCCAGCAATTACTAGGACGACTGTTGAGGGCGGTAGGTCTTCTGAAGAACCCAATTCAAAAGACCAAAAATTAGAAAACGAAATGCAGAAATATGAAGTGAAATCAATCACTTAGATTTTTTGTGGTCTTGTGTTTAGCACGCTTAAGCTAAATATTGATGCTCCTTAACAATTGAATGCAGTATTGCTATGCGTCGAGAGAAGTTTCTCGGCGTGTGGCAATATCGATAATTAGTTAACAAAACTCCTTGGCGAGGTTTGCTGGGGCAGAATCGAACTATAGAGACAACGATTATTACCGTGGTTGACTAAACTCAATTTCAACCTGACTTAACTACTTGTGCTTTCCCCAAGCTTTTCCATCAACCAAACTTTCATCAATGATTGGTATGGTACGTCTAACTTGTTAGCCTGTTGCCGGATTCCTTCTAACAAACTATCTGACAATCGTAACGAAATGCTGGTTGTTGAAGGTTTTAAATGCGAGAAATGCGCAACCGCCATTTTCGATACATCAAAATATTCTGTCGCATCATTTTCGGGATCTTCCCAAAACTGACGTTCATTTTCCTCAGTCTTAAATGTGGGAATAGTTTTTAATTTTTTCGTTTCAAGTTTATGTTGCTTTGGCATAAACTATCCTTTCTTTTTGGTGTTGGTCTCTAGAAAAAATAATCCGAATCAAAGTATTGCTTTCACGCAGAGTAAAAATAACGGTTAAAAATCGCTTTTTATTGGTAATGCCTAATGCCAAATATCTTTTTTCATCCCTGCTATGTTTGTCATCATTACTAATAATTAATGGGGTATTGAAAAAAATTTCTTCTGCCTCGGTTGGATGGACGTCATGTTTTTGGGCACTTTTTTGTGAATTACCTTCGTCCCATTGAAAACCCGCTATAGAAGAAAATTGATTCATAAATGTATATTATGAAAATATACACAATTTGTCAACCAGGAGTTTGGCATTTTTTCTTTCTGAGTGGCTAGGTGGAATGGAGCAAGCCTTAGCCCCTTATGCAGTTAGCTCATTTAAACGAAAGAATAGCCGAGCGATGGGTAGTTGCTACACCAGGGCGCTGCAACCGCCATACAATGCACTTAAGTAAATAGTCAAAAAATGCCGTTTACTAGATATGCCATCAACTAATTTAGCCTAGGAGGGAGTGTTCAGTATGACGATGCCAATTCCTTCAGGGCTGGCTAACTTGCCGGTAATGGAAGTGCGCCGCAGTACCGATATTCCGCCCACGAATCCTACCACGGGGGTGAATGGTGTTACGCCCATGGATCCTAGACAAGTGCTGCAGATGGCTGAGCCGGTAGTGACAGCTGAGCAAAGTAGCCTCGCGCGCGAGTCGTTACAAAGAAATTTTCAAGAAAACTTGAATCCCAATAGTAGTCGACCAAGGGAGCCCACAACGTCACAGGCCGTGTTACTTGAGATCTCTAATACGAATCAAAGGGCAACACTGGCGCCTGGATTAAGTAGTAATAGTTTGACGGCTAATCTGACTCAAGACACCGAAACGAATTTGGTGGGAGCTGGCGTCAATTTACCCAATAGCCCAAACCAAATTGCCTCACCCGAGGTGATGAAGCTTAATCAGCTTATTTCCACAGTGATGCAAAATACCACCAATAATTCATCTAGCGATTTGGGGCAAGCGCAAAATGCGGTCCAGTGGCCGGGTATGATTTCCTCTCCTGCCAGTCAACTGTTGGGAAATACTGCGAATGCCGCCCTGCAAAGTCAGTTAATGACCAATGCACTGACCGCTAATGATCCTAAAATTGCCATGACTAATCTAAAAAATGATTTGAAAAATTCAGGTCTGTTTGCGGCAGAACAATTAGCGCAAGTATTAATGCCGAGCACTGAAGAGCCAGTGAGTCAGATGCCGACCAGTGATCAAAAAGCAGCTTCGCCAGAGGTTACTCAAGTTGCAACGGCCCTCCTCAAGGGTCTTGAGTCCAATTCGCAACAATTGATTGATTCGATTAAATTGGCCCTCAAAGGCGATTTAGTCTGGCAGGGCATGTTGCTGCCACAAGTGCCAGCGACAATGGTTCGCGAAGATGCCTGGCAGGCGAATCCACAGGACCCTAGTCAAATCGAAAAGGGGACACGAATTTCCGTAGCAATTACCCTACCCAATATAGGCAAGATGCAGGTCATTGGGACCCAGTTTAGGGATCAGCTACAGGTAGTCATTGAGGTTCCTGAAACCTCCAAAGTTGAGCTCCAGTCGCAGATGGAGCAATTACAAAGCAACTTGCAAGACCAGGTGCCGATTGATGCGAATATTCAGTTAAAGGATATCCCTCGTGGCTGATATCAATAACTTACCACTGCAGTCGCGATCGCAGGCGCAAACCAGTGCACCTATACGGAAAGGCTTAAAAGCAGTTGCGCTGAAGTATGAACTGAATAGCTCCGCACCACGAGTCACTGGCCAGGGCGAAGGGTATGTGGCACAAGCCATTTTAGACAAGGCCAAGACGATGGGGATTCCTACAAAAGTGGAGCCTGAGCTGGTAGAGTTTTTAATGCAAGTCAAACTCAATGATGTTGTGCCACCCGAACTCTACGCTGCCGTTGCTGAAGTGCTGGCATGGGCCTACGACATTGACGGCAAGCTGGAGGATAAGAGACAGCGGACCTAGCCAAGCACTGCAATATTGATTTATACATTGAGCATGTTATCAATTAATTTTATTGATCGAAGATGATTTCTTGTTGACGTTTTAAGCAAAGCTTGACGCGCTCAATCAGGCGCTTATCTCCGCCAAAATGATTGATGATTTCGATAAGTTCATCATTGACGGTAGCTAGGATGATTTGAATAATACGTTGAGCAAGCTGTTCGTTGATTCCAAAGTGAGGAGCAACACTGATTGCTAAGCTTATTTTTGAATCGTGATTTTTAGGCGAAATCGCGAGTTCTTGATAGCCTAGGTTGGTAAGTTGCATGACCACATCAAATGCCGGGGAGAGTCGATATTGTCCCGAATCAAGATAGAGTACTCCGTGATTTTTGACATGATCGTCTGTATTGTCAATGATTAAGTTAAAGACCATGCGACGAAATAATTGTTCTAAGTCATGCGTTGGATTTTTCGAGATGCGACGCAGTATTTGAGCAAATTCCAAGTAGCTGCCATCATGACTTTCATACGGAATGTTGAATAATGCCGACGTGGAAAGATAATGAATTTTTCTTTCTTGACCTACTAAGCCCGTACGATCAAACCGTAATAATACAAGTGCGTGCCCCCGGTAAATTTTTTCTAGTTTGGCGGGGGAGACCTCAATGCCACATCTTGATGCTAGTGTGAGAGTACTCATTTCTAATAAGGGAGCATCATGATCGTCCCCCTGTGCTGGAAATTTTGCAATCATTCTGCGCCCCTCATGAACGATCGAGGCTTTTGGTCGAGCCCCTCCGAGGGTCCCACCACGTTGTAAAAGTCGGCGAAATTCTAGAGGAATTTCCATAGAAAGTTCTAATTTACGCGTTGCTTGCGCCATTTTTTCAATAGATATCAACTCGACTTCGGGAGGTATTTTTTTAAAAGGCAATGTTTCAGAAAAGACCATTGCGCCAATTCGATCAGCATTACTCAAGAGAAGAGTATCGACCTCCCCAAGAGTTCTTTCATATTGTGCTTCTAGCACTCTTCTTCCCCAGCTATCAGGTAGTGCGTCCCTAAAAGTAATGGGCAACGCACCCCCGTCTCGTAGGCGTCGCTCCGAAATGACTATCGGAGTATCTTTGAGTGCTAGATGGTCTGGGTTGAGCGCGAAGGCTGATGGCAAGTCTAGGTACCGTTTCCCATAAGCGTATTCACCTGATTCGAACGCTCCGTTGCGCTCGAGCTTGAGCAGTCCAACAGGTGTTATTTCTGCTTTTGGGTCTAAGTCAAGGCCAACATAAACACTTTGATTAGAAATCACGCTCACTCTCACGAATTAAGTTGTTGCCTTGATTTTTATTTGAATTTCTGACGCGTTTCACTCCTCGAATATTCATTGGAACTGGGGCGAGCGTATTCAGAGAATCAATTTGACCAAAGAGCCAAAGTGCATTGACAATGATTCCAATACTAGCAGTAGGGCGACCGGCCTCAATGGCCCGATAAGTATTTTGAGAGCAAAGAAGGCGAGCAGCAGTATTTTTGATTGTCCAGCCCAGAACGATACGATTTGCTCGTAGTCTTTGCCCAAGGCTTTCCAAAGATTCTTGGACTTCTAGATTAGAAGCTTGTAGTGAGTTGGAATATTTTGTCATCAATATAATAATTCTTAAATAAGTTAATAGTCATTATATTGAATTAATTGAGGATGTCAAGATTGGCGATTAGGTTAATGAGTTTGTTGTAAAGTAGCGATCTGAGTCAAGCTTATCCACAGGATGAACTTTCCAAAATAGGAGCTTTGAATGGCTTCTTTTGTATTTTCCGAGGCACTCCACTACTCGTGCTTAAGGTCAATTGAGTTATGGCGCTTGCGTTTGGACCGTATTATGGTGAAGAAATTAATTTGAAAGTAAGACAGCTTAGACAAATTAAAAAAATTACGAGGTAATTTATTACCTCTTACAACCTTTTTTATATCATTAAAGACAATATGTTGGCATTTAATACCCCAATGGAGTCTATTCTTCAAATCGCTCAGCGTGCACGGAGTCAGCGGTTATCACAAAACCTGTCTAGAAAAACTTTAGCGAAGATCTCTGGAGTGCCAGAGGCATCCATTAAGCGTTTTGAGCAGACCGGTCAAATTGCTCTACTATCATTACTCAAAATTGCTTATGTCTTAGGATGCATAGAAAGTTTTGATCCCCTCTTTGCGCCCAAGGAAAATTTATCACTGGAACAAATTTTAAGGAAAGAGCGTTCAAGGGGGAGGACATAAAAGGCCCCAAATATCTCTGTGAGTAATCATTTGTTAAAGAATGGATTGAATAATTTCTCACTCGGCATGAGTTACGACTATTTGTGGGATTTAAGCATTTCTCAATTCGAGTTGCTTGAGTAACTCTTTAGCTTCTAGAATAAATTCAGGAATAATGCTTACAACTTCTAAGGCCAACTCTTCATCATCGGCACGACTACTTTTAATGCGCATCTCGCGGTAGACTTGCCATTGATTCCAATTTCCTAAAAGTAAAGACTGCTCATTGCCCGATCGAATTAAGTCGGAGAATGGCATCGAATCATAAATTTCTAGACTAGCTGAAGTTGTTTCTAGGTAGCGCTTTAAGATCTTGTGACTGACTTCATAAGTAAATTCATAACGTTGTATTAAGCCATCACGAATTTGTATGTCGCCAGTATTTTCTTGGTAACGAGTGTAGCCGTCGATCAACCTTTGCAAAGCATTTTTCAATGCATCAAGCAGTATTGGTTTGTTCATCAGGTTTGTTAATCACAGGCAAATTGCAATCAGAGATCAAAAGCTAACTACATACCGCTAACCTAGACAAATCCTAATGCAAAAATTAATATTTAAGGCACGATTATCCATTGTTTAAATGGATTGGTTAATTAAACCTGAATATTCGTAATGTCTTTGTAGGCGTCGACTAATTTATTACGCACAGCGATCATGCCTTGGAGAGAAAGATTGGCTTTTTGTAAGGAGACGATTACTTCTTCAAGCGAAGTATCGGATTTCCCAGTAGCAAAATCTTGCGCTTTTGCTTGGGCATTATTTTGCGCGTCGTTGACTTGATTAATGGCGTTTTTCAGGATTCCTTGAAAATCAACGCCACCTGCAGTTTGAGTATCTTTGGCTTGCGAGACTCCGCCGCTAGCTGCTAGAGCCATCGCGTCCATTCTTGCCTTCATTGCATCCATACTCAATTTAGCGTCCATATACTTCGTATCCTATCAATTAATCGACATCAAATCCAGCTTCTCGGTAAGACTTTAACTTATAACGTAGCGCCCTGTCCGAAATACCTAAAATTTCAACTGCTTTTGTCTTATTACCGCCTACTTGTTCTAAGACCTTCAAAATATGATCTCGTTCGACCGATTCCATATTTCCTGTATTCTTGCTAGAAATATAAGCAATTTCTGTGCCAGATTCATGATTTATATCGTCTTTTTTCCCCGAAATCAGCTGTTTGGCTTGATAAACCTCGAATTCTGGATCATCTACCTTCTTGGAGTTAACGGCACCATCGGCGAGATTGGATAGTAATTCATCAAAATTTGGTAATTCCAGGTGTTCCGCCAAGATTTGTTCATCGTCACTCATGAGGATGGCGCGCTGAATCGTGTTTTCTAGTTCTCGCACGTTCCCTGGCCAATCATAGGCAACCAGCAGTTCTTTTGCTAGGGGATGAAAATACATACCCTCTCGACGCACATTTTGACTATACCGAACTAAAAAGAACTCTGAGAGTGGCAGAATGTCGAGTTTACGGATACGCAGTTCGGGGATATGAATGGGAAAAACCGCTAAGCGAAAGTACAAGTCTTCCCGAAATTGCCCAGCTTTTACCCGGTCTTGTAAGTGGCGATTGGTGGCGGCAATAATTCGAACATCAACCTGCACGGACTCACTCGAGCCGAGTTTTTCGACGAGGCGGTCTTGCAGAACGCGTAGTAGTTTGGCTTGTAACTGCGCGGGCATTTCTCCAACTTCATCTAAAAAGAGGGTCCCGCCATGCGCTTGCTCAAACTTGCCCTGTTGGGTTTTGGCTGCGCCGGTAAAGGAGCCTTTTTCGTGACCAAATAAGATTGACTCGAGGAGTGTTTCTGGAATGGCTGCGCAGTTTAGGGCGATATAGGGCCCTGCGTGGCGCTGCGACAATTGATGAATATGTTTGGCGACGACTTCTTTACCGACACCCGATTCGCCGGTTAGGAGTACGGAAGTATCGCTTGGCGCGACGCGTTTCACTCGAGACAGAGTGGCCAGCATCGCTGGGTCCTCGGCGATGAACTCACGCACCTGCGGGGGTGCTTGCGAAGCAGATCTTTGCTGCCCGGCAGATAATTTAACATCACTAAAAGTGGAATTTGTTGCGGGTTTGGTAGAGCCAGAACTCGTTGGATTATTCGATGTGGGTTGGGAGCTAACCGGTTGATAGCGGCGTATTGTTTCCACTAACTGCTCAGGTACGAAGGGTTTAATTAAAAAATCTCTGGCGCCCGCTTTTAGAGCTTGGACGGCGAGTTTGGCATCCGCGAAGGCGGTCATCATAATGATTGGTAATTCTGGGTCGACTTCTAGCGCTGTTTTGAGTAAATCAATGCCAGTCATGCCTGGCAGTTTATAGTCCGTTACGATGACGACTTTCATGCCGGGTTGAAGGATGGGAATGACGGTTTCTGCGCGTTGGTGGGTAAAGAACTCAATTTTATTCATGCGCAGAGTCACGCCAATGGCCTCGCGCAAATCATCGTCATCCTCGATCAGGATCACGGGATAACTATTCGGATTTGAACTAAAACTCATTGGATGACTCAAACGATTTGCAAAGGGGTTTAGGAACTTGGAATGGTCGAATCACCAGGCAATGGCACATAATATGGATGGGCTGAATACATGCACTACAGTTAACAAAATAAGTACCTATTGAAGTGTAATTTTTTATGGGGACTGCACACAAGGAATCGTAATGGTAAAGCGGGCACCCTGCTCATAATTTTCTGCCAATATAGCACCCCGGTGCGCCTCAATGGCATTTTTAGCAATGGCCAATCCAAGACCAGTGCCGTTGGAGTGCCCAGTGGCAAAAGGCTCAAAAAGTGAGTCGAGCATTTCTAGAGGAATGCCTCCACCTTGATCCTCGATGGTGATTTGACAACGCTGCGCTTGGATTTGCAGGCCTAGTTGAATCGTTTGCAAAGGCTCAGAAACGACCAGAGCATTTTCTAAAATAGCGATCAGGGCATTCACAATAGAGGATTTCTCAGCAGAAATCTGCGGGTTATTAACACCCAGTTGCATATGAAAAAGAACATTTTTCTTTTCGCAAAGGGGCCTAAAAGCGGCGTCGGCATCCATTAAAAGTTGCGTGATAGCAACAATTTCAGTTTTACGGGGGCGGTTGGTAATGAACTGCAACATATCTTGGGAGAGTTTTTCTAAGCCAAGTAACTGCTTGCGTAAGCGATCCGCAAATTCTTGTTTGGTCGACTCATCAAGCTCTTGGTCGCACAGATGGGATGCGTAGATGAGGGCAGTAGAGAGCGGGGTGCGGAACTGATGCGCGATGCTGGCTGCCATTTTGCCCATCGAAGCGAGGCGGTTTTCATGCTGATTTTTTTGGTGCGTCAGGATGTTTTGCGTAATGTCTTGGATCTGAATGATACTTCGAGCACCCTCATCAATCCGGTGTAATTGGACGGTTTGAGTAATTATGCCGGGATCGTTAGCTCTATTTGTAGCGCCGCCCCTTTTGCTAGAAGCCTGCCGCTCTTGGTGGATGACATATTCACCGCTGGTAATGGATGCTTGCCAATATGCAGGAATCGCAAATAACTGCCCGGAACTTAAAAACGGAAAAAATTGCATAGCAGCCGGATTAAAAATCTTGACTATTTGATGTTCGAGCAAAATAACCCCTGCGGGCATCGAATTTAATAATATGGTGATACGTTGATTGGAATCGGATAATTCATTACTCAATAAATTGATTTTGGCTTGTAAATCGGCCTGTTGGGACTCGAGTTTTTTAGACTCCTCATAAAACAGTTCAAAGGCCTTTTCGAGGGCCTCTTTTGGGTTATTTTGTTGGGTCATTTCTACTGAATCCGTTGTATTAGCGCCCGAAGTTAAAGTATTAGATGAAGAAATTTGCAAAATGTTTTGTGCTTAATAGATAATTTATGTAATATAGGATAACTAATTTATTAGTTTGAAGTGCAATTTAATACGATTAATTTTTTGTATTGGATGTCTCAGTATTAAAAATTCATTCTTTTAAGGCGCTAAATTAATATATTTTTGCTCGAAGTAGATCGAATTTGCTTAGGAAAATATTCAATTGAGTGAGTCTGACGCAGCACCATCGATTGATGATAAAAATGCGACGGTCTTAAATATCGCCGCTGACAAAGCGCCTGCAGCCGCTGGCTCTCTCAATACACCTCTTGATTTAGCAGATAAATACCGGGATTTAAAGGAGCGTTTTTCCCTTTTGAGTTTTAGACAAAAACTCATGGTTGGGATTGCTTTTGCGTTTTTGGTAGTGACGATTCTCGTTATTACCATCTCTGGCCAGAAAAAAGACGATTATCGGATCCTTTTTTCCAGCGTTAGTCAAAATGATGGCGCAGCGATTATTGCAGCATTACAACAGTTGAATGTGCCCTATAAATTTACTGAGGGTGGGGGAGCCATTATGGTCCCTGAATCAGCAATTTACGAAACGCGCCTCAAGCTTGCTGGTCAGGGTCTCCCGAAATCAGGCAATGTTGGGTTTGAGCTCCTGGAGAATCAAAAATTAGGCACGAGTCAGTTTGTTGAGCAGGTCAACTATCAGCGTGGATTAGAAGGTGAGCTCGCTCGGAGTATTAGTTCTTTAGCACAGGTGAAGTCGGCGCGTGTGATGTTGGCTATTCCTAAGCAAACGGCGTTCATGCGCGAGCAAGAGAGGCCGACCGCTTCGGTGGTTGTGACCATGCATCCGGGCCGAGTTTTAGACCAACAGGCAGTGGCTGCTATTACGAACTTAGTTGGGTCATCGATACCTAAGATGGGGGCGGGCAACGTCACCATTATTGATTCCGAGGGGAGTTTATTAGCCCCCAATCCGCAAAGAGCGAGCGGTTTAGACTCAACGCAACTGAAGTATGTGGCAGAAGTTGAGTTTGCCCTGTCCAAGCGCGTGATAGATATCTTAGAGCCGGTTGCTGGTAAGGAAAACATCAAAGCAACAGTTACGGTGGATATGGATTTTGCTGAGATGGAGCGCACCGAAGAGACCTTTGGCCGCAATTCGCCCCCCAATCCCTCTTCTATTCGGAGTCAGCAGTCAACCGAGGCATCTACACCAACAACCCCATCCACTGGTATTCCTGGCGCTGTCACGAATCAACCCCCAGGGCAGGCGCAAGCGCCGATCAATAATAATGCCGCGGCAGGCAACAATAATCCCCAAGCCCTGAATGCTCCGCCAGGCGCTGCTACAAACAATACGTTACGCAAAGATAATACGGTGAACTATGAGGTGGATCGCTCGATTCAGCGGATTAAAGGCGAGAAGGGGCAGGTCAGGCGTGTTTCTGCCGCGGTTGTGCTCAACTTTAAGGGCGCTGGTTTAGATGCGGCAGGTAAGCCGTTAAAGCCGGTTGCCTTTACCCCAAAAGAAATCGAGCAGATCAATGGCTTAGTTAAAGACGCTATTGGCTTTAGTGAGAAGCGGGGTGATAGTGTTAGTGTGGCCAACATCCCATTTAGGCCGGATATCATAGAAGAAACACCTTTTTATCGTGAGGCTGGCATTATCGAGCTAGCCAAAGAGATTTCTAAAATTGCAATTATTTTGGGCTCTCTTGCTCTGGTCTTCTTTAGTGTTGTCCGACCGCTCCTCTTTCCGAAGGTGGATGCAGAAGAAGCGCAGAATCTGGAAGATGAGTTTGATGAGAAGGTCAAGGCCGAGATGGCCTCGATGTCGCCGCAAGCCAGGGAGCGTAAACGGATTGAGCTGGAGTTGGAGAAAGAGCGTAAACGCGTAGCTGAAGAGGAAGAACGTTCGCGCATCGAAGCGCAGAAGAAAGAAGAAGAAGAGTCAAGAAAACGTCTGGAGGATGCCAAGAAGTCTGAGTACGAAGAACTCGTCAAATACGCTTACGATTATGTGACGAACGATCCACGGGTTGTTTCGCAACTCTTTAAGCAATGGTTAAGTGAAGACGCTGCCAAAGCCAATGCAGCAAAAGACGCTGCAACTGCCGCCTCGGCAGCCTAACGCAATGAAGGAGAATAGTCATGGCTGATGAAGAAGGCGTAGAAGCCCCAAGACAACTATCGATTGCTGAAGCTCTCAAAGAGGGCGTCAAGAATGCCTCTCAAGGTGGCATGACTTCTTATGACGATTTAGATGGCGCCTCCAAAGCCGCGGTGGTTTTATTAGCGGTTGGTGCAGAAGCAGGTGCAGAGGTTTTGCGGCAGATGACTCCGATGGAAGTGCAGAAGCTTTCAGGCAAGATGGCGGTGGTGCGTTCCTTAAGTCGAGATTTGGTACTAGAGGTTTTACGCGAGTTTAAGGAGTCCACTTCGAACAATGCCCAGGTATCGTTTGATACCGATTCGTTTATGCAAAATATGCTCACGAAAGCCATGGGTGCAGAGGGAGCCTCAGACTTACTAGGACGACTAGAGTCTACTTTAGATATGTCCGGGATTGAGACGCTCAAGCGCATGGAGTCAGACGTCTTATATGAAATGATCAAGGGTGAGCATCCACAGATTATTGCGACTGTGATGGTCTTTTTAGAAGCGCCTCAAGCCGCTTCGGTTGCCAAGTTATTCCCTGATGAATTACGTAATGAACTCATGTTGCGCGTCGCTTTATTAGAAAAAGTTCAGCCTGCGGCCTTGAAAGAATTGAATGAGGTGATGTCTAGGTCGGTTGGGCCCGACGCGGATTTCAGGAGAAGCTCGGTCGGTGGGGTTGTGCCTACGGCCGAGATTTTGAACTTGCTATCGAACGGCCTTGATCAGATGGCACTCGATAAAATTCGCGCCTATGACGCTGAATTAGCCGAAGAGATCATTGAAAAGATGTTTGTTTTTGAAGACTTTATTGAGATTGAGGATCGCTCATTGCAGACCCTTTTACTAGAAGTGGCTCAAGACTCCTTGGTTATTGCCCTGAAGGGTGCCAGCCCAAAACTACGTGAGAAGCTCTATCGGAATATGGCTAAGCGGGCCGCTGATAGTGTGCGTGAAGATTTAGAAACAAGGCCACCGGTCAAGATTCAGGAAGTAGAAGAGCAGCAAAAAGACATTATTCGGATTGCAAGGGCTTTAGCGGCAGAAGGTCGAATGATGATGGAGCGTGGTAAACAAGCTGATGCCTTCCTATAAATCATACTTAGGATTACTGTCCCATGCCTGCCTTTGATGACGACTCGGACGAGGATCAACTATTAACGAAGTGGCAGCCGCCATCATTTGACCCTCCTAAGCCCCCAAAAAAGCCTAAAGCTCCGCCGATCCAGTATCCAACGGTCGAAGAAGTCGAGGCAATTCGGAATCAAGCCCGCCAAGATGCTTATGATATGGGACTTTCGGAGGGCTTTAGTAAGGGCCGCAGGGACGGCTTTGAACTAGGTCAAACAGAAGGTTTTCAGGCGGGCTATAAACAGTCTTATGCTGACGGTGCGGCTGAGATTAAACGCTTACATAGTGCCTTAGAGGGCTATTTACAGGCTTTGGACGGTATGACCGAGGCATTTTCAGAGCCGATGGTGCAACTCGCTTTTGACATTGCTGTGCGCCTCTCCGCGAGTGAGACGATGACCCGAATTCCTTTTGTGATGGCCATTCAAGAGGCCTTGATGCGCTTACCGCGCCCGGGTACCACTCTATATCTGCGGATTTGTGAAGAAGAGCAGGTCACCTGGAAAAAAATCATTGATGATCCGGGCTTACCCTTTCAATGCACTCTCTTAATTGATGCGGACACCAAATTTGGTCATGCCTATGTTGAGATTGAGGGGGCTCGCATTGATGTTGGCAAAGCCGCTAGGACTGCGTTAGCTCGTTCCGCACTTGGTCTTGATCAACTAGCGAACCCTGCCACTGAAACTTTCGAAGAGTCTGGAAATAGCCCTTCGAATTTATTGTTAGATAGCGACGAGATTTTCCCAGAAAGTTTGCCATTAAGCCCAGTCGACCCATCCTTTCAGCCCCATGATTTTATGAAATTGGGTACGGCTTCAGACGCACTAGACCAAGCGCAATTACCGTCCGCTAAAACTTCCGGCCCAACCCCGGAGCAGAAATGATTACTCAGCCGCAAGAGCACGCTCACTACTTACAACTGCAGTCGCAAAAGCTCAGCCAATACCCCAAGTCGATTCGTGAAGGACGCCTCAAACGTGTTTCGGGAATTGTTCTTGAGGTTGAAGGCTTGCCGATGACTATTGGTGAAGGGGCTGTGATTTTATCCCAGATCAATGGGAAGACCTATGATGCAGAGTGTATTGGCTTTAATGGCGGTATTACGTATTTGATGCCGATTGATGCTTTAGATGGAATTTCTCCAGGCGCACTGGTATATCCCACGAAAACTCCGATTGATATTGGCTTTGGTTATATCAATACGCAAAGTGTTGAGCCATTGCCAATTGGTGAGAATCTCTTGGGTCGGGTGGTGGATGGGCTGGGTAGGCCGATTGATGGTCTGGGCAACCCTGGCAATCGATTATTTCAGTCGGTCAAGCGTTCTATTAATCCACTAGACCGGTCCCCTATTCATGAGCCGCTGGATACCGGTATTAAAGCGATTAATGGCATGTTGACAGTGGGGCGTGGTCAGCGGGTCGGCATATTTGCCGGCACTGGCGTTGGGAAGAGTGTTTTACTAGGGATGTTGGCTCGTAATTGCGTTGCCGATGTGATTGTGATTGGTTTAGTGGGCGAAAGGGGCCGCGAGGTTCGGGAGTTTTGTGAGGAGACTTTAGGGCCAAAGTCATTTAAACGTGCAGTCGTGGTTGCTGCTCCCGCCGATGCATCGCCGCTTGCCCGAGCAAAAGGTGCTTCATACGCTACGGACGTGGCGACTTGGTTTCGGGATAGTGGCAAGCATGTGGTCTTGATTATTGACTCGCTAACACGTTATGCCATGGCTTTACGGGAAATTGGTTTGAGCTTGGGTGAGGTACCAGTTGCCCGTGGCTATCCGCCAAGTGTCTTTGCCAGAATGCCTGAACTGGTTGAGCGGGTTGGTAACGGCGCGGATCCCAATACGTCAATTACAGCTTTTTATACGGTTCTTTTAGAAGGTGATGATGTCAACGATCCAGTTGCTGATACGGCTCGGGGTATTTTGGATGGGCACTTCTTTTTATCTCGGGGATTAGCTGATAGTGGGCATTACCCTGCCATTGATGTAGAAAAATCCATTTCTAGGGTCATGCCTAAGGTAGTTTCGAAGGACCATTTACTGGCTGCGCGACGAATTAAACAACTGTACAGTCGATATATGAGTGGGCGAGACCTCGTTTCGATGGGGGCTTACGTACCAGGTAGTGATGGTGACCTGGACGCGGCTTTAAAAGCCTGGCCAAAAATTCAGGGATTTTTGCAGCAAGAGGTTGAGGCAAGTTTTGCGATTCCGGATACGATTGAATTTTTAAATGGGGTTATTCGGCAATAAATGCAAGCACTGAAAGTCCTATTACGTTTAGCGAAGATTCGTGAAGATCAGGCGATGGCGAAGGCGCGTCGAGTAGGAACTCAAGCCAATGAAACCGTTAAATTTCAGGAACAAGTCATTGAATATGCTAAGGAGTATGAAAAGCAAATTTTGACGGGTGGACAAACAGGCATTAAAGTTGCTTTTATTCAGGATGCGGATGCCTTTCGTGAAAAATTACTAGCGAGTTCGAGCGCCATGGATAAACAGATAGCAGATTTGCGGATTAGTTCAAAAATAACGCTCGAAGAAGCGATGCGCGCCAAGATGAAGTCACAAGGATTGGCCAAATTAGTTGCCAAGGCGGAGTTAGTTGAGCAACAGAAAAGGGATAAAGCCGAGGAAAATCAGTTCGAAGACATATTAGCTGCAAGAACGAGGATCCATTCTGGCACGAAAGATGCTTAGGTAAAGATATACTTACTGGAGCTTTTATGACATCTGTGAATACGAATGCACAAGTAGCAACGCAAAACACCAATATCAATGGGGCTCAGGGGCAATCCCAAGGCGATCAGGAGGGTAATTTAGACTTCTTGTTTATGGCTGAACTAGACATAGCGAGCATGGCTCGCTTAGTGGATGTAATGGCGCCGCCAGTCAATACAGCGACTACTGAGCCAGAAATTATTGCCACAGATGACTCACAGACAAGTCAAGATTTAATCTTAACGAACTCCGCAACAGATCCGGCAATTTTTGCCGACTTGAGTCAGTTGGCAGCTCAAATGTTAATACAAAATAACGCCAACAATACGAATATTTCCAATAAGGCGCAATCCAATCAGGACGCAATAGACACCATAGCTTCACAAACGACTTCTGCAGGGATTGCCAATCAGCAGTTATTAAATGTGTTGACCGCTAGTCAAAATTCAGGACCAGTTCCAGTATCAACCCAGACAACTAAGTTGCCTCCCTCGGTTAATACTCCAAATAGTGATCTCAATCCGTCTAATGTGGGCAAAACCCTTGAAGTGGAAAAAACTTCGGCACCAGTCATTGAGACCACCGCGAAAATTGATGTTGGAGTTATTAATTCGTCCAAAACAGATATTTCTAAAATAGATGTATCGACAGGTGTGCAAGCGCAGTTAACTAATCTTGTCGATTCGAAGCTTGGCACTGCAGTGGCTAGAGATGCCAATCAATTACTCCAGGCCACCCCGAATGTGGTGGCGCAAGCATTAGGACAAAAATTAGCAACGCCCCAAGTATCGTTAAATGGCTTAACAAGCGCGCAAGAGTCCACTACCAAAATCTTGTATGTAAACCCGAATTATGATGAATCAATCAATTCGCCCAAATCATTTATAGCGCCAGTTGGAACTCAAACTAATGCGGATAGCCTGTTGAATAATCCTAGTGTGCGTAACATGGCAGAGAGTCGCTTATTCGAAAACACGCTGCTGGTTGAAAAGATAGAGCAAAAGATCGGTGATGAAATCCTGCTTGATCAGGCGGCAGGATTATTGGCTGGAGCAGGCTTTAGTCAACCGATGTTCGCAGGATCATTAAAGCTAGAAGCCTCTAACACAAGTTTAGCGGCAGGCCCACTTTATAATGAAGTCATGAGCGCGGCCAAATCAGGTGGTGGCAGAATTGTTTTAGAGGTAAACCCAGACAATACAGGCCCGATTCAGATTGATCTTCAAATCGATCAAAATGGCCAAGCTTTGATGATTGTTAATGGCGCCAGTGACGCTACGCAAGCCAGATTAGAGCAGGGCAGTGGTCAATTGCGACAGGAGTTTGCCCAAATGGGACTGAGCTTATCTTTAGACATGCGCCAAAACTCGGCAAGCAACCTCTTTAATCAGGGCGGTAACGGTAGTTCAAACCCATTTAACAACAGTGGGGCACAACAATCTAGTACATCTTTGACAAATTCGAATAAACTATTGAATATCAATACATTATCATCAAATCGAAGTAATGCAGATCGCAGTTCATCTGGAGTTAATTTGTTTGCATAAAACCTAGGAATGAGGATTACTCATGGCTGAAGAAGTACAAAACGAAGTTGCCCAAGACGCGACCGCAGCGGTCGCTGCTGCGGCCGCTGCGGCTATTCCAACGGACGCTGCAATAGCAGAAGAGGCCGCCAAGAAAAAGAAAAAAATGTTGATCATCATTATCGCCGCCGCAGTAGTCGTTCTGGGTGGTGGTATTGGCGTGTATATGTATATGAAAAGCTCCGCTGAAGCAAGGCTCGCAGCTGAGATAGAGGAAAAGAAACCCGAAAATATTTTGAAGAAACAATTGGCCGAGCGTAAACTCAATGCGCCGCCAATTTATATTCCCTTAGATGAAATCGTAGTGAATTTACCAGGTCGAGGCGGGGAGCATTATTTACAAACCAAAATTGTTTTGCGCACAGCCGATTCAAAAACAGAAGGCAAGATTAAAGACTTTTTACCTTTGATTCGAGACAGGATTATTACTGTCTTATCCTCTAGGCAAATGCAAGAGTTGGCAACCGTTGAGGGCAAGACGCAGATGGCCAAGGAAGTGGCGCTGGTCATTAATTCGATTATTGCCCCACAACTTGCGGCAATTTATGTCTTACAACAGCAGCCCAATACGACGGATATGCAAAACTTAGAGCGCTTAGGCGTCGTCCCTAAGGAGACATCCACAGGCCAGAAAATTTCTCAAGAAGCGGCTAATGCAGCTGCCGCATTTTGGAACATAACGGAAATGGATTTACCAGTCCAGGCGGTGTTATTTAGTACTTTTGTGATGCAATAATCTTCGGTGCTTACATAAAATATGGCGGAAGAATATAACTTTGAGATGAGCATTGACGCTAGTGATCAGCGTGCAATGTTCGATAAATCAAAGATTATTGCCAGACGGCGTATGCCGACTTTGGAGTTAATTCACGAGCGTTTTTGTCGCGCTGTCCGTCTTACTCTATTTAATATGATCCGTACCCCCATTGAGGTACAGATGCATTTGCCGGTGGTCAAGACTTACGAGCAGTTCGTTAATGAATTTCCTGAAAGAACCAACATTAATATTGTTGGTATCCGCCCCTTGCGGGGAGTTGGCTGTTGGATTATTGATCCAGGCGTTGTATATATTGCGGTAGATAACATGTTTGGAGGTGAAGGCCGCATTGCCCCAAGGCTAGGGATGCGCGAATATACCCAGACAGAAATGCGAATTATTCGGCGCTTAGTAGACGCTTTCTTAGGCGACTATGAAAAATCTTGGAAGCCCATACATGAGATTAAGTTTGATTTTATGCGTCAGGAAACAAACTTTGGATTTGCTAAAATCACCTCGCCAGGAGAGATGGTTTTACACTCTAAATTTACAATTGATATCAACGGCCGTAAAGGGGACGTAGATCTTTGTATTCCGTTTTGGGTATTAGAACCAGTTAAAGCCATTTTGTATAACAATATGCAGGGCTTTCAGGCGGAGCCTGATGAGCACTGGTCGAGTTTATTAAATGATCAAGTACACGAAGCGAAAGTAACCGCTGTGGCCGTACTTGCGCGTAAGCAAATGTTATTAGGTGACGTGATTTCGATGTCTGTTGGTGAGATCATTCCGATTGAGATTTTAGATCCAATTACAGTTTACGTGGATGGTTTACCGGTCATCCGGGGTCAATATGGCGTGAAGAATGGGCGTTACTCAGTGAAGATTGACTCCATACAGCATCCTGCGGAATTTTTAAAGAGCCCCTTAGAAAATGCCAGGCTTGGGCCTAGTATGTTGCGCGGTCAAGAGACGGGTGAGTTGTATGAAAGCTTTGCATCCAAACCGGAAACCGAGTCAGAGGAAACGGAAGAAGACTTAGACAGTCTATTTGATACTTCTGATATTGAAAAACTAACACCTGAAATGCTGACCAAAGAGGATAAATAAATGGCTGAAAATGACAACGAATTAGCAGGATCCATGAGCGCGAAAGACGTCTCGGGATCGATGCGTAAAGCCACTTTTAATAATTTAGAAGATGGCTCAAAGCCAGGTGCGCCGATTAATGAAATTGATTTAGTCATGGATGTACCGGTGCAGGTCACGGTAGAACTTGGTCGCGCCAAGATGCAGATCCGTAATTTATTGAACTTGACTTATGGATCTGTCATCGAATTAGATATTTTGGCTGGCGAACCACTAGAGGTAGTGGTGAATGGCTGTTTAGTTGCGCAAGGAGAAGTGGTGATTGTGAATGATCGTTACGGTATTCGCTTAACCGATATTGTTACGCCAGCAGAGCGCTTACGTAAGATTAATCGCTAAAAATTTTGCATGACGCGAGCGCTTCTACTGTTGATATCGAAACCTCGTAAGCTCTTTTGTCACTATTTGAATCGTAAAACTACTCTTTTACCCCAAGCTATTTTTTCTATTGCTTTAGCGCCAGAGGTTTTCGCTGCTGAGCCAGTGATTCTTGCCCCAAGCTCATCGTCTTTTGGCGGGATGGTTTGGTTTACTTTTATATGTCTGATGTTAGGGGCGGGTCTCTTAGGCTTACTAGCTTGGTTAATACGGCGCAATAAAGGATTGCATGCACCCAATGCCGATATGCAAATTCTTTTGCAGCAGGCCATTGGTCCGCGTGAGCGTGTGCTTGTGATAAAAGTTTTAGATCGTGTTTTAGTGGTTGGCCAAACCCCGCATCAAATTAGTTTGTTAACTGAACTGGAGCCAGAGGAGATTGCTGAATTATCAACGCGCGTGGCTCCACCGGATATCAAAGTAACTTTTGCCCAGTTACTAAAAGGAAAAATTTAATGAGTGGGCTGAATCAGTTCACGCGACTTGGAAGATCGTTGAAGCTTCTGGGGTTATTTGTAATTACCGGCATCATAATGTTGCTGCCCAGTGACGGCTTTAGTCAAGCTTTGCCTCTCATTACATCCAAACAGACTGGTGGAGGAACAGCTTTCGCTGTTCCAGTAGAAACCGTTTTAGCTTTAACGGCGCTGACATTTTTACCGGCTGCCCTAATTTTGATGACAAGTTTTACTAGAATACTGATTGTATTTTCATTGCTGCGTCAGGCTTTAGGCTTAACAACTATGCCACCCAATATAGTGTTGATTGGACTTTCTTTATTTTTAACACTTTTTATCATGAACCCCATTCTAGAAAATATTTATGAAAAAGCTTATGTGCCTTATTCAAAAAATAAGATTGGGTTTACAGAGGCGGTTGAGAAAGGTAGTTTGCCCTTAAAGGAGTTCATGCTCAAGCAAACCCGTCGCGAGGATTTAAATGTATTTGCCAAGATGTATGCCAAGCCAATTAACTCTAAAGAAGATATTCCCATGGTGGTTTTGATACCGGCATTTGCCATTTCGGAAATTAAGACTGGATTTTTAATTGGATTTGTGATTTTCCTGCCATTTTTAGCCATTGATTTCGCTGTGGCCAGCATATTGACTTCGCTTGGGATGGTAATGGTCTCCCCGATGATGTTTTCACTACCACTCAAGCTCGTTATTTTTGCCCTAGCGGATGGCTGGACTTTATTGGCAGCTTCTTTGGTTCAAAGTTATTACTGATTATGGAAAATGGCGTCATTATTGACTTAGTTTTACAAGCCATGAGTATGGCAGCTATTTTGGCTGGCCCGCCTATTTTGGCTTTGTTAATTACCGGTTTGTTAATTGGTATTTTGCAGGCTGCTACATCGATTAACGAAACGACGGTCGCCTTCGTTCCGAAGTTAATTGTCTTTGGGGTGGTTTTGTTACTGGTTGGCCCTGTTTCTTTAACCTTGTATACCGACTATATCCGGGAGTTATTTTTACGGATACCAGCTTTAATGGCTTAAGCGATGATTAATCTAACCGGGGCTTTAATTGAGCAATATACGATTGCTTTGATGTTGACCTCAGTTCGGTTTATGGGACTATTGTTAACGGCGCCAATGCTATCATTTCGGGCATTTCCCATTTCTTTTCGGGTGATGTTGTCAGTATTAATTGGTTTTCTTGCGATGCCTGTTTTAAATAGTAACGAGCCCTTACCGCAGTTTGGAATGGCCTCTTATTTTACGGTTGGAATCGAGTTGGCAATTGGGGCTTTTATAGGTTTTACGATTCGGATGGGTTTAATTGTGATTGATATTGCGGCTGAGGTCTTATCATTTTTATCGGGCTTTAGTTATGCTTCGACGATGTTTCGTGACCCGGCACTTGAGTCGGGACTGGTTGCGCAGTTTTTGGGTTTAATGGCCTTGGCAATGACTTTTTCATTAAATATTCATTTAATTTTGATCGATATAGTGCTACAAAGTTTTAAAGCTGTGCCTTTTGGCACATGGCCGAGTAACTGGTCTGCTCAGTCTTTATTTGTTTTGATGACACAATCTTTTCAGTTGGGTCTCATTTTATCGATGCCGATTCTCTTGGTTTACTTGATGTTTAATTTAACGCAAGCCTTCTTGGGTAGGACGAGTCCACAATTAAACTTATTTTCTGTTGGCTTTGCATTCACAATTCCAATAGCATTTTTAGTGTTGACATTAATTTTGCCTGATTTACAGTTAATGTTGATTCGTGCCATTGAAAATCCATTAAGATTAGTGCGTGACGGAATGGAGTTAAAGCTTGGGCGTTAGGCTAATCATTTTAGTACGTATTTTTTTCCTTATGGGTCTAGCCATGAGTGGGCTCAGTCTTGGCCAAACCACAAATTCTTTAGCCGCACCCATTGAAGTCAAAAGTGGCGGATTCACCCCAGAAAAATTCAATGCTGGGATGTCTAGAGCGAGGCAGTCGTGTGAGCAGCAACTACCCTATCCAGTAGTACCTAACACCAATCCATACAATTCAAAAGATATTCAGGTGTGTAAGCGACTAGAAATACGTGGAAAACGCATGGAATGCGAAATCAACAATATGTCACGGCAATTTGTCGGCGGTGCATCTTTATCCGAGTTAAAGAATTGGAATCAATGCGTAGGTAAGATTGCAATCCTTTTACAAGACGGCTATTACATCGCGGGGAGCGAAATTGATCGGCGTCAGAAAATTTGTAATGACCAGTTTTTTCGTGACCCAGGCGAAGCCCCTAAATTGGGTTATTTAGAACGTCTACGAAAAGAATTCACTCGACCGGATTATGCTGCCCCTGAAAAACCTGTACCAGAAACCGCGTTATTTGACCGAACGGCTATTCGGGTGGATGATCAGAAGGCGGGATTATTAAAGTGTGAGTATTTAAATCCACCAGAGCCTACTGCGTCTCCTACACCAACAGCGCCAACAGCACCAAAATTAGATCCGGGCGTAGTCCCAGTCCCTAATCCAGCATCACCAAGACCGATTGATCCGAATCCTAGCAAGAAACCTGAGCCTAAAAAACCGGCCACTAAGGATTCGCAAAGTGGTTCAGTCCCTAAAAAGGTAGATCCAAAGGAAAAATTGAAGTCGAATACTGTGCCACCTGTTGGCGAGTGTAAGCGACCCAAGTTAGATTGTCCCGTACCTCAAACCAAATAAAGATCTAAAGATAGGACTTGCAACATGAATTTTTTAACAAGATATCAAGTTACTCTAGAACACCTTTTTAGGTTCAAGATCAACCCGTTTTTTGGCCAGATCCTGTTTGGACTTGTTCTTTCTTCAGCTGGAATCAGTTTTGCCCAGCAGGCGGCACCCGCTATCTCATCAGCCCCAACAACGGATGATGAAATGAGTAAAGCCATTTTAGAAAAGTTACAAAAATCAGGAGATATTGTGATTCGGCCGAGTGATTTGCCAGCAAAGCCACCTCCGAAAGCAGCCGTTGCCTCAAATCCGGTGGCCAAGCAAGAAGCAAAGCCGGCTGCTAAGCCAGTTGAGCACGCGCACTGGTCCTATACGGAGGGCCCTGATGGGCCAGCCAACTGGGGGAAGACGAGTAAAGACAATCTCCTTTGTGGTGCGGGCAAGCAACAATCCCCAATGAATATTGAGGGCGGCATCTTGGTAGATTTACCACCACTCCGTTTTGACTATAAACTCTCGCCGCTAACGATTCAAGACAATGGACATACTATTCTTGTCAATTATGCTGAGGGTAGTAATTTAAGTCTGGACGCGAGGCAGTATCGCCTAGTCCAGTTCCATTTTCATAAGCCGAGTGAAGAGGCGATTGACGGCAAGAGGGCCGATATGGTGGCCCACCTGGTTCATCAACATCACGATGGACGTTTATTGGTAGTAGCGGTACTTATGAACAGCTCCCAAGAAGCCTCGCAAGGAGAAAATGCTGCTTTTCAGATGATCCTGAATCATATCCCTCTGGTGAAGAAGGAGAGTAGTAGTCCAAACGGCGTCATGATTGACTTAAATCAGCTGCTACCAAAAAACTTGGCTTATTTTACTTTCATGGGGTCTCTAACAACCCCTCCTTGTAGCGAAAATGTGCAGTGGGTAGTTCTCAAAGAAGCTGCGGTGATCTCAAAACAGCAGTTAGATAACTTTTCTAGAATTTACCCGAATAATGCTAGGCCATTACAAAGTCGCTCTGGACGCTTGATTAAAGAGGCGCGATAAATCGAATAATTTATTTAACATATTGATTTCATTGGTTAAGTTGAGTTTGCAAGAAGTTTAGAGAACCATTAAACACCTAGCAGTACATGGCCGTTTAAAAAGTTGTAATAACACTTAGTTCAAATCTGGCACGATGTTTGCTTATATTCATTTATAAGTCTTACATTGAACAAGGAACTAAGAAATGAACGGCGTACCCCAATATGACCCTTTAAGTTTTGGCGAGAATGCACTGAAGTTGCGTTCCTACCGCCATGAAGTCTTAGGCTCTAATATCACGAATGCAGATACCCCAGGATACAAGGCTCGCGATATTGATTTTGCAAGAGCCTTGCATCATGAGTTAAAACAAATAAATCATTCGGATACGATGGCTATGGCGACTACTGCTGCTGGCCATTATGAGTTCAATAGCAGCATCAAAAATAAACCCGAATTACTGTACCGTGTACCTAATCAACCTTCGATGGACGGAAATACGGTTGAGCCAGATGTTGAGCTCTCTGAGTTTTCAAAAAATGCGTTGATGATGCAGTCCGCAATTACTTTTTTAACAGGCACGATTAAGAGTCGCTTATCTGCCATTACAGGGCAGCCATCATGAGTTTAATAAATACCTTTAATATTGGCGCATCGGGCATGTCTGCCCAATCGATCCGCTTAAATACTATTTCATCAAATATTGCCAATGCCGAGAGCTCGTCTGGCCCAGATGGTCGGACTTACAGGGCGCGTCAAGTGGTTTTTTCTTCTGTTCCAAGTGCCAATAATCCAGGATCTGGGGTTGCTGTAACGAATGTGGTTGAAAGCAATGCTCCGCTTAGACGGGAGTTTCGCCCTGGACATCCCAAGGCTGATAACAACGGATATGTAGATATGCCCAATGTTAATCCAGTGGAAGAGATGGTTGATATGATCTCGGCCTCGCGAGCTTATCAAACGAATGTACAGATGGTCAATGTAACGCGCCAGTTACTTCTAGCGACGCTAGACCTTGGCAAATAATTGTAGATAGGAGAATAACATGCCCATGACAACTTCAAATCCTTTATTAGCAATTCCTGTGTACACCAATAATGGTGCACCAAAGGTGGCTAAGGATGCAGGTACCTCATCAGCCGATCAAACACAAAACTTTTTAAAGTTATTGATTGCCCAGATTCAAAATCAAGACCCCATGGCTCCAATGGATGCCTCGACGATGACTAATCAAATGTCACAGTTAAACATGGTGAGTAGTATCGGCACGATGAACACCTCGTTGACTGCGATGCTAGCCCAAATGCAAAGTACAAATTTTACTAACCAGGCAACCATGATCGGACGTAGTCCACTCATACCGGGGAATAATATTAGTTATCCCGGACAAGGCGATGTTCCTATGGCCGCGAATCTATCGACTGCCGCAAATAATTTAATCGCATCAATCATTGATAACAACACTGGCAATGAAGTGACTAGCGTGAATTTGGGTTCAGCGAATGCTGGGATGAAAACATTTGTATGGGGCGGTTTAGATAAGTCAGGCAACCAATCGCCAGCTGGTAGTTATAGTTTAAGGCTGACTGCAGCCGACGCCGCTGGCGGTACGATTTCCCCAACGGGCTATATTGGTTCTCCAGTTGCATCGGTAGCAAAAGGTACGGGATCTGAAGTGAATTTTACGCTTCAAGATGGCCGCACCATCAGTGCTTCATCTATTAATCATTGGGTCTCTTAATTTACTTTTATATAAGGAATAATCATGGCATCAACTATCGGTTTATCAGCACTTCGCGCAGCATCTGAAGCGATTGACGCTACCAGCAATAACATTGCTAATGCACAAACAATTGGCTATAAAGCTGGTCAATATGTGTTCCAGGATGAATTTTTTAAAGCGACAGACCCACAAAATCCTAGCCGAACTGGTATGGGTGTAACTGCCTCACACATCCGACGATCACAAACTAACGGAACTATTATTGCCACTTCCAATCCACTTGATTTGGCGATTGGCGGCATGGGCATGTTTACAACGGCGAAAACTATTGATAACACAGCCACTGGGAACCCCACTCAAATTCAATATACGCGCAATGGCCAATTTGGCGTTGATAGCAGCAGCAGAATTGTGAATGAAAACGGAAATTATTTAATTGGACGCCCTGCAAATCCAGATGGTTCGATTCGGGAAGATGTGAAATCAATATTGACACTTGATCAAAGTCCATTACCCGGATCTCAGACAACATCCACAAGGCTTGAGCTAAATTTAGACAACACAACTGATCCTAAAAGTTCTACTTTTGATCCGGATAATTCGGCAACCTATAGTCAGTCGACATCTCAAACGGTCTATGATTCGACTGGGCAGGCGCACACTTTATCGATGTTTTATGTGAAGGATGACTCAATCCCACTCATCATTACCCCAGGAACGCAAGCCGTTAGTGGGGATTCAAAAACCCTAACTGGAACTTATAACTTTAATACGCAACAAAGTACCTTAGGCGCCGATGGAACTGCGACATTACCAATTACTATAGCAACTACTTCCTCACCGAATACAGCGCAAGGTGGAACTTCCGTTCAAACATTAAGCAACACCACCATTAAGCTGATATCTGGCACTACTTACAATATGACCTTATCCGATGGTTCAACGTTGACAGCAGTTGGTAAGACTTTTGACACTTTAGCAAATTACACTATCCCGGCTTCAGTTTTAACAGCAAACGGAGTAACTCCTACGCAGACTGGTTCTTCTACCACTTTTACTGTACCCGTTGCAGGTGGAACTGGAATTGTCACGATGACTGCTGATAGTGCAACTACGCCAACACTATTTACTATCAATATCGCAAGCAATATCGCAAGCTCAAATGTTATCGGCGCATCCGCCTTTTCTGTGGCGAATGGACAAAATTTTACGATACCAATGTTTAAAAATGCGATCACTACCGCTACAGGTCGCTTAAATGCTTCAACAATTACCGTAGCATCTACTGCCGGTATTGCAGTCGGCATGACTGTGACTGGAACTGGCATAGGTACAAGCGCAGTTGTCTCTTCAATTGCAGGAAATGTTGTGACTTTAAGTGAAGCTAACTCGAACTCGACGGCTGTATCAGGTAATATTACGTTCAAGGCAACATCAACAAGTTTACTCCCGGTTACTGGCGATAATGAGCCTCTAACTTATCATATTCCAACATCACGCTTCGCAGTTTTTGCCACACTAGATGGGCTGCCTGTTCCGGGTAATTCGAGCGGCGCTGCTGCAGGTTTTCCAACCGGAATTACTGCATCTACAGGTCAGATTACGTCACTTGGAACGATGGCTTTCATTGGTGGAAGGAATATTGACTCAATCGCAAGAGATGATTATGACCAGCCGCAGTTCAAGTCATTCTTTGATATTACTGCTGCTGTTGGAGGTACTTCAAACCCCAACACCCTCTCCTTTCAAATGGATAGTACAAATATGACTGCATATTCATCGGTAGGTCAGACTTACTCAAATAGTCAAGACGGTGCCCCTTTATCGCAATTATCGAGTTATTCATTTGATAGTAATGGTAAGTTAATTGCCCAGTATGCTAATGGTCAATCAAAGGTACAGGGACAAGTGCTACTCTCGTATTTTGGTAATGACTCTGGATTAATTCCAATAGGGGGTAACTCCTTTGAGGAATCGGCTGACTCAGGGACCCCAACCCAGGGCGTCGCTGGCTCAGGACTTTTTGGGGAGTTAAAGTCACAATCTTTAGAACAGTCTAACGTGGATTTAACTAGTCAATTAGTTACTTTGATGTCTTTACAGCGGCAGTATTCTGCGGCTTCACAAGTAGTTAAAGTTGCTTCTGCCCTACAGGATGATGTCTTACAAAGATTATCTTAAATAACCGTCGATAGATGAGCATTAGGGTTTAGCTTTTACCCAAAATGACTTACCCAAAGCCCATGCCTAGCATGGGCTTTTTTTTGCAAATAGGATGACGAAGGCTTAACCCTTACTTTTTTTGAGTTCAAAACCCAACTCTGTCAGTTATTACTCCCAGCAATCAAATCTGGCACGATGTTTGCTTATAAGTAGATATGGAATTTAAATATATCGCAAATAGGGTCTCTCGTATGAATTGTTTAAGCCTTTCGGATGATTTGAATAGTGTACATAACAGGTTATTTGGTAAAAGTACGCATTCATCTATTGATGACGTTAATTTTTTTGAAAATAAAGAAGATAGATTATGTTAAACCGTTCAATTTACACCGCCATGACTGGAGCGCGTGCTAGCACAGACCAGCTAGCAGTGACTTCTAATAATTTGACAAATGCCCAGACTCCCGGATTCAAAGAGGTCGTTAATGCTTATCGCGCTGTTCCGCTGCGTGCTTTTAATCAAGCAGATACAAGGGCTTTTTCAGTAGAGACAACCCCTGGATCAAACTTTACGGCTGGGGTGATTCAAACCACAGGTAACCCATTTGATGTCGCTATTAAAGGGAGTGGCTTTTATGCTGTGCGTCGTCCAGGCGAGTCAGGTGAGGCATATACTCGCGCAGGAAATTTCTTTGTTGATACACAGGGCGTATTAAAAACTGGTAACAATACGACAGTTCTTGGCGTTGGTGGCCCGATCACTATTGCAGTGGGTTCTCGGGTACAAATCTCTGAAGACGGAGCTGTATATACACAAGTTCCTGGAAGTAGTTTTTTAAACCAGGCTGGCAAATTAAAAATTGTGAATCCGCCAACTGCGACTTTAACTCGAGCAGAAGATGGTTTATTTGAGGTGCCAAATGGCCAAGGGACAGTTGATCCCAATGCTCGGGTGGTTCAGGGTGCCATCGAGCAGGGCAATGTCAACCCGGCCCAGTCAATGATTGAAATGATCAGTCAAAGCCGGATGTTCGATTTAAATATTAAAACGATTCAGTCAGCGGATCAAAATGCCAGAACCGCTAATGAACTTCTATCTTTATCACGTTGATTTAAAGGAAAAATAGTATGTTACGTTCACTATGGATTGCTAAAACGGGGATGGATGCTCAGCAAACGAGTATCGATCTTATTTCTAACAACTTGGCCAACTCTTCAACGACTGGTTTTAAAAAGATTCAACCCATTTTTCAAGATCTGTTGTATACAACAATTCGTGCTGCGGGTGCTGCAGCCAATGCGCAAAATTTATTACCGACTGGCTTACAAGTTGGCGCTGGTTCAGCAGTCACGACCACCGAGCGCGTGAATATTCAGGGTGCATTAACGAATACGGGAAATGCATTAGATGTGGCAATTCAGGGGAATGGTTATTTTCAAATCCAATTATCAGATGGATCTTTGGCCTACACCCGTAATGGAACTTTTAGTAAAAATGCTACTGGCCAGATTGTTACGGCTGATGGTAATACCGTTTCTGGCGCTGGGGTAATTCCTTCTACCGCGACCGGAATATATATTAATACTGCCGGTCTCGTGCAGTATACCGTGCAGGGGAGTACTGCCCTTAATACAGCTGGAACGCTAGTTTTAGCAAACTTTGCTAATGAGGGTGGACTATCGTCCATTGGTAATGGCTACTATGTGGCTACGCCATCTTCTGGAACAGCGCAAACACAAACGGCTGGTACGAACGGTATGGGAACTACAAACCAGTATTACACCGAAAACTCGAACGTCAACGTCTCAGAAGAACTGGTGAAGTTGATAGCTGCGCAGCGAGCCTATGAAATTAATACAAGGGCTGTCACAGCATCCGATCAAATCTTACAAAAACTCAGTACTTTAGGTCAGTAATCATGAAATCTTCAACCCGACTTTTGCGACTATTCACTATTGCGACCGCTAGCGCAGCTCTTTTAGGAGCATGTGCAACGGCTGATCGCCCAACTTTAGTAAAGACTCCAACTTCTATTCGTCCTAAGCCTGATAATTTAACTCCAGCGAACCTCGGAAGTTTATTTCCAGCTTCTACGAGTGGTGTTACAGCAGGCTATCGCCCATTATTTGAAGATACGAAGGCTCGTAATGTGGGAGATACTTTGACAGTAGTCCTCAACGAAACAACGAGTGCGGCTAAAACAAGTGGTTCGTTAGCAGCTCGTAAAGCCAATTCAACGAATACCTTTACGAATGGTGGAAACACTGCAGGCCTTTTAGGAGGGCTATGGAATAAGCTGGTTTCTGATGGTAATACAACTACAACGACCGATTTGAAGAGTGAGGGTAGCGGCAATACGACCAATACGAACTCATTTAGTGGCACGATTACTGTAACGGTCATTGAAGTGTTATCGAACGGTAATTTAGTTGTTGGTGGTGAGAAGCAACTGGCCATGAGTGCTGAGGAAGAGACAATCCGGTTTGGTGGGGTTGTTAATCCCCGTAACTTAGTGAACAATTCGATTTCATCGCAACAAGTAGCCGACGCTCGGATAGAATACCGTGGTCGAGGCCCAGCAGATGATGCTCAACAAACTGGGTGGATGTACCGCGCCTTCCTCAAGTTAAACCCAATCTAAATCCATCATGAAAAAACAATCTTCTATCTCCCGATTAATTTTTGCTATATTTATTCTTTGTCAATTTGTAACTCATTCAGCCAGTGCCCAACGCCTCAAGGATATTTCTAATATAGCTGGTCAGCGACCTAACCAGTTAGTTGGTTATGGCTTGGTGGTTGGTTTAGACGGTTCTGGTGATCAGACAACACAAACCCCATTTACCATTCAAAGCGTACTACAAATGATTGGTACTTTAGGTATTACAGTACCCCCTGGTGGACAGGCGCAGTTAAGAAACACCGCCGCTGTGATGATTACTGCTGAGATGCCCGCTTTAGCTCGGCCCGGTCAAGCAATCGATGTAACAGTTTCATCCTTAGGTAATGCGCAGAGTTTAAAAGGTGGCACATTACTGATGAGCCCACTACGCGCTGCTGATGGACAGGTTTATGCGCAGGCTCAAGGAAACGTAGTCATTTCAGGTGCTGGAGCAGCTGGCGGTGGAGCAGCTACGACAGTGAACCATCTATCGGCAGGCCGTATTCCATCAGGAGCTTTAATTGAGCGCTCAGTGCCGGCGATCATGCCCGAAGAGTTTGTACAACTTGATTTAAGACAATCCGACTTTACTTTAATGCAACGAACAGCTCTGGCGATTGGTCAGAAGTTTGGTCCTGGTACTGCAATTCCAATTGATGCAAGATCTTTAAATGTTCGAGTACCCCTTGATCCGCTTCGTCGCGTTGCATTTATGGCGGCGTTAGAAGAAATCGCAATTGAACCTAGTGCGAGTGCTGCAAAAGTCATTTTAAATTCTAGAACTGGCTCAGTTGTAATGAATCAATCAGTGAGGCTTGCACCATCAGCAGTTGCGCATGGTAATCTAACGGTTCGTATTCAGTCAAACCCTGAAGTCAGCCAGCCTGGCGCCTTTAGTCGTGGTGAGACAGTAGTTACCTCTCAGGATACCGCTACAGTTTCGAGTGATGGTAAGCCTGATAATTTAATTACGATTCCTGGCGGTGCTGCTTTAGCATCCGTTGTTAAGGCATTGAATATGTTAGGAGCGACCCCGTCTGATTTGATATCCATTTTACAGTCCCTCAAATCTGCTGGCGCCTTAAGCGCAGAAATAGAGGTGATCTAATGAATCTTAGTCAATTATCGTCATTCACACTTCCGGGAGCAGGCTTAGTCGCCGCTGATACAGTTCTCTCCAAAGTGATGGGCTCGACAACCAACAAGAATAGTATTCAGAATGATGGTTCAAGAGATGCTTTTGCGGATATCTTAAGTGCGCAGAATTCTAAAAACATAAAGGCCGGCCAGCTGAACGATGGTCAAAAATCCTCTGAAAAAATGACTAAAGCTGAGTCACAAATTCGTGAGGCCGCAAGAGGCTTTGAGCGTACTTTAGTTCGGCAAATGTTGAGCTCAGTTCGTAGTTCCGCGCTACGCGGCGGAGAGATTTCTGGGATGCCTTCCTCATCATCGAATGGTTATTTAGAGATTGCTGATGACAAATTAGCGGATAGCTTAGTTGCCGGCAAGGGTATGGGTTTTGCGCAAAAAGTTGCTGAGCAAATGCTCAAAGAACCAAGCGTAAAAGCTCTAATCGAACAAGAGAAAAAAGCCGTTAAAAATAGTATTACCGATAGTACAGACTCAATCAAACCAATCAGTAGTAAAACTAACCAGTACAGCCATATTGCCAAAATATAAGAAGAGGAGTCTTACAAATCATGGACATCAATTCAATTAGCAGCACCGCTTATCAAGGCCTGCAAATGGCGCAAGCGGGTATGTTAGTGACTTCACAAAACGTGTCGGGATCATCCGTTGAGGGTTACTCAAAACGTGATGCAAGCTACGTTATTGATTCGATGTCTCCCAATGCAAGAAATTCTACGGGGACTGCTTTTGCAGTAGAGGGCTTTATTCGACAATATTCCTCGTTAGTTAATGCACAAGTGATGAACCAACAAGCTCAGTCGAGTTATACCGACACCTTGGTGCAATATACGACAGCAATTAATAGCTTAGTAGCAGACCCATCTGCCGGGCTGAGTTCATCGATTGCCAACTTTTTTAGTGCGATGGGAACCTATGCGACCAATCCTACTAGCTCATCCTCCCAAGCTGCTATTACAGGGGCAGCTAATCAAGTTTCAGCCAGCATGGCTGGAATGGTGTCGATTGTTAGCCAATTAAATACTAGTGCTAAGGCAGGTTTACAAAGCACTGTTGATCAGGTTAATACATACTTGCCTCAACTAGCCGCAATTAATCAACAAATTGTTCAAGCTAATGCTGGCGGAAAAAATACAGGCGTTTCAGCAGATATGTTAGATCAACGCGATTTGATTTTAGGAAAAATTCAAAGCCTGGTTGGTGGACAAAGTTTAATTAATAGTGATGGTACTGCCACTCAAATCATTGGTGGTTTACCGTTGGTTGAGAGAGCTATTGCAAATAAATTAGTCGTTACAGCAATTGATAATCCTGTTCTTAAGGTTCAGTTCACCCCAGCAAATATGAATGGTGGTAATGGTATCCAAGAGGTTAAATCAACTCTTACCGGCCAAGCAGGTGCTTTAATAAGCCTAGTCAAGGAATTTGTACCACTAGTTAATCAACGCCTAAATACGATTGCTCAAGGTTTAGTGTCGCTAGCAAATAATGCCAGCGGAGCAAGCACGGCTAGTAGTGGTGCGCTAAAAATATTTGGTTTTACAATATCCTCTAGAACTTATGGCGATACGCGAAGTACGGGGGGTGATATTACTAACCAGATTCCGGTGACGAATTCTGAAACTGCTATGGCAAGTTTATATACGGCAAATGCCACTGATAGCCTAGGACTCATCGCGCAGGGCTTGACCGCAGCAAACTTTGTATCTTTGGCTCCGACGAGTACAAGTTTGTATAAGAACTTAAGTAATGTGCCTTTTATTACCTCGACTAAAGCTAATACAGTGCAGCAGTTGAGTACTTTATTAGGTAACTCAGTTGCCAGTTTAGTGAGCGATGTGGGTAATCAAGTTGCTACTTGGGGATCGAATCAAAAAGCAAATCAAGCGATCTTAGATAATTTAAACAATCAAAAAAATTCTGTCTCAGGCGTCAACTTAGATGAAGAAGCGGCCAACTTACTCAAGTTTCAGCAACTTTACGCTGCTTCTAGCAAAGTTTTACAAGTTGGGAACGATATGTTTAGATCCATTCTAGACATCATGAATTAAATACTGAACAGAATAGGAAACCATTATGCGCATTAGCACAAGTCAAATATTTGATAGTAGTGTTCAGTCCATGAATTCGAGCTTGACGGAGGCCTTAAAATCTCAGAACCAAATCAGTTCTGGCCAAAAGTTTACCAAGGCCTCGGATGACCCTTACGCTGTTTCTTGGGGAGTCAGGCTAAGCTTTGATAAAAGTCGTTTAGGCATGTATGAAAATAATCAAAAATTTGTTACTGCTTCGATGGACAATGCAGCTACCCAACTTGGTAGCATCATTGATCAGATGAATCAATTAAATTCTATTTCGGTGCAAGCTCAAAATGGCTCGCTCAATAGCACGGCATTAAAAGCCTTGTATCTTGAGGCAGATCAAATTAAGCAAACGATTACGTCTCAGAGTGCGACCAAGGATGCTAGTGGTAATTCGATTTTTCCATCGGCAATTAACCAAGTTCAGATTGAGCCTAATGTGAATGTCGATTCGGGGATTAAGTTCTCAGACAGTTTTGGCGGGGTTGGTGACGTCACGAAAGTCGATGTTTTGACGAAGATTAATGAGTTTGTTGCATTTTTAGGACAAAAAGCAGGGGTTGCGGGGATTAATTCAACTGGCACTGCAAGTAGTGTATCAACAGGCTTAACTTCGGCTTATAATCAATTGCAAGATTCGCAGACTCGAAGTGGCTTAGTGGGAAGTCTGGTTAGTCAATCGGCTAGCGCAGTGAATTCTCTTGGGACACAACTAGCGGCGACGACTTCAACTTTATTAGACACAGATATGGCAGCTGCAACGGCAAGTTTTATGAAGTCACAAGCGATATTAAATGCAGCCCAATCGTTGTTTAGTAAACTTCAGTCGAGTAATTTGTTTTCGAAAATGTAATTTTAAAAACCTGAAGAAAAACTATGACAATTCCAATTGGTTGGATTATCGCTATTTCCTGTACTTTAGGTGGCTACGTGTTACACGGCGGGAACCCCTTAGTTTTATGGCAACCTACTGAGGTATTAACCATTGTTGGGGCTGCTGTAGGAACCATGTTAGCCTCTAACACTGTAACTAATTTAAAAGCTACGATGGCTGCCATCGGGACAGCATTTAAGACTAAATCTGCTGTCAAACAATATCACTTAGACCTTTTATGTTTGATGTTTGAAATATTACAAAAGATTAAGCGTGATGGCTTGATGTCTTTAGAGGGCGATATCGAACAGCCTGAATCGAGTCCACTATTTGAAAAATACCCGAATATCTTAAAAGATCATCATTTGGTTGATTTTATTACTGATTATTTACGGATGATGCTTGGCGGTGCCCTGGATGTGATTCAAATCGAAAGTTTGATGGAGCAAGAACTCGATGTTCATCACCAAGAACAGCACATACCGATTGGGGCTGTGGCTGCTTTGGCAGATGGTTTGCCAGCTTTTGGTATTGTTGCTGCGGTGATGGGTGTGGTGCAAACTATGGGATCAATTGGTCTGCCTCCAGCAGAGTTAGGAAAGCTTATTGGAGCGGCTTTGGTAGGGACATTTTTAGGTATCTTGCTAGCTTATGCGATTGTTACTCCGGTAGCAAAGGTGTTGGAACAGAATTTAGCATCCGATACCAGATCGTTTATGGCTGTGAAGGCGATTCTGATTGCTAGCTTAAACAACTTTCCGCCGGCTTCTGCGATTGAGTTTGGTCGTAAAGTACTATACTCAGACCAACGACCTTCTTTCACTGAGTTAGACGAAGGAACTAAAGCTGTTAAAGGGAAGTAGTAAACGATGCCTAAAGACGGCCCACCAATTGTAGTCATCAAGCGAGTAAAAAAAGGCGGTCACGGTGCGCACGGCGGTGCTTGGAAGATCGCCTATGCAGACTTTGTGACTGCGATGATGGCATTCTTCTTGTTAATGTGGGTTTTAGGATCGACTACAGCAGGTGATTTAGCGGGTATTTCCTCCTATTTTCAAAATCCCTTACGGATTTCAATGGCCGGTGGACAAGGCTCTGGCGATACTACACGTATTATTAAAAGTGGTGGTGGCAGCATTACGCTGACGACTGGTCAGGAGGCAAAGGCAGATGCGGATACAGATGAGCGTCGAGTCAGTAATTCGCAAGCCACGGAGATCGAAAATGCTCGCCGAGATAACACGAGCTTAACGTCCTCTTTACAAGAGGGTGGTCCTGGCGGCAAAGATAGTGGTATGTCTAAAGCCGAAGCTCAGGAAATGCAAGAAAAGGTTAAAAAAAGTGTGGCTGATGACCCTGAACTGAGTAAGTTAAAGGGACAGATCTTCATGGATATCACGACAGATGGTCTTCGGATACAGGTTGTTGATGAAAAGAATAAGCCCTTATTTACGAGTGGTGGAACAATTCCTACAGAGTCTGGGCGACGTTTGATGCGGGTCATTGGGAAGGCACTAGCAGCGTCTCCAAGCCCAATTCGAATTGAAGGTCACACGGATGGCACTAAATATCCCAAGGCGAACACCAATTATTCCAATTGGGAGCTTTCTGCTGAAAGAGCCAATACAGCTAGACGGGAAATGGTATCAGGTGGCTTGGCTGAGGAGAGGATTTCTCAGGTGATTGGTTTTGCCGATAAATATCCCTTGAACCCAGAAGATTTAAATGATCCTTTAAATCGGCGTATATCGATTACTGTTTTAAATCAAAAACCCAAAGTTGCGCCGACCAAAACTGCAGGCGCTGCTGTATCCGGAAATGAGTTAGGTGGTAGTCGACCTATTGAGGGTATTAAGCCTGGAAGCCAAGATATTCCTAGCAATTTAAAAGCCCCAGATGTGAAAGATTTAGAAGGCGCTAGAACGCCACAGTTATCACTTCCTTCCAAGCCCTCTGCAGGTCCAGTGAAGCCGACGAGGTAAATCCGAATGATATTTCTTGGCAGACTGGGGCTTGTTTTGTTTGTGGCGCTTGTTAGTCTTCGGTGTTTGGCCAATGGTCATGGTGAGGAGCCTAGCGTTACTCCACCAGTCAAGTTAGAAATTCCTAAGCTTGAGCAAACCATTAATCCCGAGTTGAAGACAGAAACAAAGCCAGAGGCCAAGTTAATCACTAAAACTGAATCAAAAGTCGATAAGTTAGACAGTAAATCCGAGTCGGATACGAGTAAAGCAACTAAAGAAGCCCAGGCAAAGCGCTTGTATGAGTTATTTAATAAAAGTTTTAACAGAACGCAAATTGCCATTTTTTGTTTAAAAGATCAAGATTGTTATAAACCTGAAGACGAGGTTTTAAAGTTCAGTGAAATTAATATCAAACTGTTACAGAAGTTAGAGGATTTAGTTGCAAAAAATGACATTTATGCCATGTACTATCGCGGTTTAATTGCTTACGAACGTGGTTTAGATTACAAAGACCGCGCTAGTTATATTCGGGATCGGGATTTTATTTCAACGGCAAATATTTTGAATGTTTACGGTAATATTCAGTTTCGCGATGCCCGAAAATATTTCCAAGGACCTGCCAATGCGAAACATACAGAGGCTTGTAAATATTTGGGGGAGATCTACGCCAAAGGGTATGGCGTGACGCGCAACCCAGAGATTGCGATGGTCCATTTTTATTGCGCCGCCTTACAATATCTAAATGAAGGTAAAAAGCTCAATGCGGAACTCATTTTAAAGTATATGACTGAGACTGGCATCCCAAATGATGCGAGAACGGTTGATGTCTATGCCAAGATTCATGGAAAAGCGAAATAGTACAGTACTTTTAAGATAATAAGGGGAAGTTATGAAAGATAAGATTTTAGGTGCTTTAAAGAATCTCGTGATTTGGGGCTTACTACCTCTGGCCTTTCTCACCTTCTTATTTGTGCTGGGTGAGCAGTTTGAGGTTGGACGTTTAGCTGTGATGGCTAGTTGTAAAGATTGTCCAGATGTGAGTTTGTGTGCAAAAGAAAAAGGCTATTTGGCTTCTGAGCCCTACTATCCAGATTTGACGAGGAGGTATTTGGGTGCTTATGCAAGAGCGATTGGTGGCGATTTAGGAGCCTCCTACCAAGTCACTAGTGGTAAGCCAGCAGTTGTAGATAAGCCCAAAACAGATAAAAATGATGATCAAGAATTATTAGATGAAGTCAAGGATAAAAAAATCTAATGCGGTGAAGATCTCAAACCAATAATTAGTAGAACGCACACATATAGCTGATTTATAAATCGATATTCTCAAGAAGGTGACGATTGGCAGAAGACAGTTCCCAAGATAAGGAATTAGACCCTACCGCACAGCGACTGCAAAAGGCGCGTGAAGAAGGGCAGTTTGCCCAATCGCGAGATATCACCACATTTGCTCTGATTACTGGATTCTTACTCTTTGTTATTGTGCTCGGGCCACTATTATTTAGGCAAATGGTAACGATGGTCGATTTGGCCTTACGTTTTAATCAGCCTATCCGCTTAATAGATCATGTTAGTGACTGGGGATCGGGTCCATTTACTATTTTAGCGTTAACTATTGCGATGGTGATGGTGCCTATTTGGCTGATTGCGATCATTGCACCTTTAGCATTAGCAGGATTTAGGCCAGTTTTTGCGTTGAAATTTGCCCCAGATAAACTTGATCCGATTGCTGGTATCGGAAGAATGTTTTCAACGAATTCCCTCATTGAATTAGGCAAGAATCTTATTAAAATTTTATTAATTTTAGGAGTTGGTTTTGCTTACTTGTATGGATTATTTGCTTATGTAAAATCCATCATTGCAGGAGACTTTAGCTCATCGATCTTGATAACAACGGATTTTATTATCAATGGAATTACTCTTCTACTCATTCCACTTGCAGTAATTGCGCTTTTGGATGGCACCTTACAGTGGTACCAATTTCGTAAGCAAATGAAGATGAGTCCAGAGGAGGTGAAGCAAGAGACAAAAGAATCCGAAGGGTCGCCGGAAATTAAATCACGTCTACGTCAAAAACAGCGCCAAATTGCTAATTCTAGAATGATGGCGGCGATTGAGCGAGCCGATGTGGTTTTAGCAAACCCGGAGCACTACTCTGTAGCGATTCGTTATGACCCCGAGAAAATGTCTGCACCAATTGTTGTGGCACGGGGAATCGACGCTGTTGCGTTACGAATTCAGGAAGTGGCGAAAGAGCACAATGTCCCAGTCGCTCAAATTCCGCCTTTAGCAAGGTATTTGTATAGTCAATTAGATATTGGGGAGCAAATCCCGATGCCACTCTTTGAAGCAGTTGCTAAAATTCTAGCTTGGGCATATGAAGTCAAAGAGAACGATGGTCGCACGCCAGTGTTGCCAGAGGTGTTCTTTACCCCTGAGCAAATTAAGAAAAATCGGGCGGTACTGTAGTTCGGAATGGTTTTCTAAATCTGACCACCATCAACGCCGAATACTCTCCAAAAAGGTAGCCCCCACATCGGGTGGAAAAAAGTAAATATTCACGAGTTGATTTTTCTTATTAAAACTACGACCAATCTGATACACAACTTGCCCATTTCCAAAAGCGTAGGAAAGAGTATCTTTTAAACCAATGTTATACGTGTTTAAAACACCAGAGCTTGGTTCATAAGTTAGGGTATATTTTTTGGTGAGGCGATCGATCATTAGACTTGCATCCGCCTCTCTAAAGTAGCCCATGTCTTTTTTCATCACGATCATTCGGCCAGACTCATTAAATGTAAGCCAGACCATATCTTCTTTTTCCCCATCAAAAAATGGACAGCCAACCGTTTGCTCGTATTGTTGACAACTGAACTTTTTAATAACATCTTCTTTCGTCATCGTGAATAAAATGCCACGATAACCTCTTAGAGGTATTTCTTCTTCTTTGAAGTCATACACTTCAGAAGGGATGATATTTTTATAAAGCTTTGGCGCGTCACACGCGCAAAGCGCTAGTAATGCTAGGAGCTTGAAGATATGGCGCATCATCGGCATAAAGAGTAGTTACTTTTGGTTAGGGTGATCAATTTTAGGTATGGGGTTTTAGTCAAGAATCAAGTTAAGCAAGAAGTGCGCCTATTAAATTCGATTAATGTAACTTGTCCTCATTTAACCAGCGCTTGAGTGTTGCAATAGCGCTAGCTTTCTCGTAACGGATTAAATTAGCCGCGTCTCTTAACTCATCCTTGAGGACAACCTCTGGATCAGGAGCCTTAACTTGTACGACTGTTTTTAGAGTTGGTGAAACTGGCTTACGTGATGCTAACTTGGTAATTTTCTTAGACCAAAACATCCTATTTCTCCAAAAAGGGTTACAAGGTAAGTATCTACGATTTAAGACACTTGAGCAAGAGGACAAGCAATTGACCTAAACTTCTTTACGCCATTTCGACTAAGGCATTAGCCTTTCTTAAATGTACGGGCAGTATTTTTAAACTATCTCGATATTTAGCAATAGTACGACGAGCAACAATAAAACCTTGATCAGCCATGAGCTGCACGATTTTACTATCAGACAAGGGCTTTTTAGGATTTTCTGCGCCAACCATTTGGGCGATTAAGGTTCGTATTGCAGTTGAAGAGACGGTACCGCCAGTTTCTGTTTGAACTTGGCTACCGAAGAAGTATTTGAATTCAAAAGTACCCTGTAGGCAGGTAAGGTATTTTTGAGTCGTCACCCGGGAGATTGTAGACTCATGTAATTCCAGACGCTCTGCAATTTCACGCAGCACCATTGGTCGCATGCCAATCGGGCCATATTCAAAGAAATTTTGCTGCATTTTGACAATTTCGTTGGCGACTTGCAGGATTGTTTCATTCCGCTGGGCAATATTTTTTACTAGCCAACGAGCTTCTTGTAGTTTTTGAGCGATCCCCTCTGAAACAGAAGACTTTTTTGAAGCCTCAATAATCTTCGCATACTCTTGATGAAGTGATATTTTAGGAAAGGCTGCCGGATTGGGTAATGCTTGCCATTTACCTTGAGACTTTTTAATGACGATATCCGGCGTCAAGATCGGATCGGACGTGGTTTCGAGATGCTCGACAGGATTATGTTTTAAAGAACGAATCAGTTTCAGTGCTTGTCCTAGCTCAGCATCATTAATGCGTAATATTTTTTTGATTTGCGAATAGTCTTGGTTACTTAATTCTAGTAAAAGCTCTGTTACGATGCGGGTGCCATGCGCCCAAGTCG